>Ga0209426_1000206_pt1 | contig 83053 bp, 76 predicted proteins | sample Deesub1362B_J571_FD_187697 | JGI IMG/M metagenome (GOLD analysis project Ga0209426, IMG submission 187697) | Deep oceanic, basalt-hosted subsurface ecosystem from Juan de Fuca Ridge flank, Pacific Ocean, CORK Borehole 1362B_J2.571 (SPAdes)... ... | reverse complement strand
GTGGATGAGAGGGGGGGTACATAAGCGGCGATAAGATACTCGCCCTCTTCGCGCGTGAAATCGTCAAGAAAAAAGGCGGGGGGAAGGTTGTGACGCCCGTCTCCACGTCGCTCGCCGTGGAGGAGGTTGTCAGGGAAGAGGGGGGCGAGGTTGTCTACACGAGGGTGGGCGCTCCCATCGTGGCGAGGACCATGCGCGAGGTTGGCGCGGTCTTCGGCGGTGAGGAGAACGGCGGGTACATATTCCCGGAGCACCAGTACTGTCGGGACGGCGGAATGGCCGTCGCAGCGCTTCTGGAGATACTGGCGGAGAGCGGGGAATCCCTGTCCTCGCTCGTCGCCTCGCTGCCGAGGTACAGCCAGTGCAAGAGGAGCGTTGAGTGTCCGAACGCGGCGAAGGAGCGCGTGATGGATGCGATTGCCAGTGCAATAGACCTCCCGAAGGAGACCATGGACGGCGTGAAGGCGAGGATATCCCCGCGGTCCTGGGTCCTGATACGCCCCTCCGGAACGGAGCCCATAATAAGGGTTTACGCGGAGGGCACGACCGAGGAGGAGGCGAGGAGGATCGCGGATGAGTACGCCCGCCTCGCGGAGGAGATCGTGGATGAAGTACTTCGTCACAACCCAGAGGGGTAAGGAGAGAATCGCCGCCTCGTACATAGAGGAGATGGGCGCGGAGGCGAGGCCCCGCCCAGGCGGTTATTACGGCGTGGTTCTCGTGGAGGGGGATGTGGAGGAGGAATCGCTCCTCGCAATCCCTGAGGTGGAGAAGGTTTTCCCCGTGGAGGTTGAGTGTTCCTCTGAATTTGAGGAGATGTGCACCCGCGTGGCATCACTCCACACACGCCTCCCAGAGGGCGCAAGTTTCGGCATATACGCAGTGAGACGCGGGAAGAAGGACTACACCAGTATGGATATAGGTCGCGTGGCTGGGGCGAAGATTCTGGAGGCACGTCCGGATCTAAAAGTTGACCTCACCTCGCCGGATTTCTGGGTCGTGGTGCAGGTGGTGGACGACCGCTGCTACGCGGGCGTTGTACCGGGCGATGTGTTCCACAGGAAATACCTCGGGAAGGGGGACTCGCGAAAACTCACGGGGAAACTGTCAATCGTGCAGATGGCGTATCTCTCCGACGACCCGCAGGCCTGCAGGAGGATGGGCGAGGCGGCGGGGAGGGCCGCACAGGCCTTTGAGGTGAGGGAACTGATCATCGCGATACACGAGCCCTACCCTCTGAGGGCCCTGAAGGCGTATCTCGTCGGGGTGGAGGTCGGCGTGAGGTCGCGGTTTGAGCAGCAGAGGGCCACGTACGGCAGAGAGGTGCGCGAGGTGCCCGTGCGCGTTTACGAACTGTATCAGATGATAAGGTCCCTCCACCCCAAGAAGGACCTTGTGATGATCACGGACCCCCGGGGTAAACCGCTGAGGGAGGTGGAGGCGGAACTGCGGGAGGACCTGATGAGGGCGGAGAGGATATACGTGTTTCACGGGGCGCATACGGGGATACCTCCCGGAACGTTTCGCTTTGCGCATTACGTGGTGGACTTGGCGCCGGGGATCACCTACGCCACGGAGCAGGCCATCCCCGTGAGCATCGTGGCGCTGATAAACCTGTACGAGTGGAGACAGGTGTGAAGAACCGAGAGAATCTGGGCGGTGATACGCTCATGTCGGGAGTGTCCAGCATGACACGTCTCTGGTTCAGCGGTGATGCATTTCCGTGCATGGTTCAACGAAGGTTTTAAATACTATCTTTGTGATTGTGAGTTTGCTCTGAAAGGTGGTGGAAGGAGATGAGAAAAGCGAAACTCTACTGGCTGTTTGTGGCCATAGTGATGGGACTGTTGCTGTTCAGCGCATTCTATACAGCGCCTCAGGCGGGCGTGAGCTCCGGCGAGGCCCTCTACACCATATACGGCGATAGCCCGGCGTTGCGCGATGCGGTGAAAGCCAACGGTGGGAGGATAGTGGAGGACTACGGGAGTTACTTCCTGGCGGTGTTACCACGGGTATCCGCAGAGCGCCTCGCGAACTACGGGATAAAGGCGGAGAACTGCGACTGGATGAACGAGGTCGGCGTGCCGAACTATCCGTTCAACGCGAGGGATGGTCAGGTGAACGTTCCTGAGAATCTCAGAAACGAGGACACGCACCTGTACATAGTCAAATTCCACGGGCCTCCGAAGAGTGCGTGGATAAACGAGGTGCAGAAATACGGCGAGGTCATTGGTTATGTGCCTCACAATGCCCTGGTTCTGAAATCGGACACCGACGTGAGCGGGATGCTCTCCTCGTATCCCTTCATAAACTACGTCGGCAAGTATTACGCCGCATACAAGGTGGACGAGAGAATACTTCAGAACCCGGGAGAGTACGAGGTCAAGATAGTTCTGACCAAGGACACCAGCCCGATATTCCTGGCGAGGCGGTTGCAGAGAATGGGCTTTGAGGCGAAGTGGCTGGAGGGCCCCTTCAACAACTATGTGAAGGCGACGCTTCCGTACTCCATGATAACCACCATAGCCAAGATGGATGGAGTGATCTACGTTGAGAAGTACGAGAAGATGAGGTTGATGAATGACATAGCGCATGCCATACTTCAGGATGCCAGCACAACAACAAGTGTGCATACCGTGTGGGACCAGGGTCTATATGGAGATGGGCAGATAATAGGCGAGGCGGACACGGGCATAGATTACGACCATACAATGTTCCGGGATTCAACAGCGCCCAAATTTGACGACCCTAAGCTCTACAGTTTGAGCAATCTTCCCCCGCCGGATACGACGCACAGGAAGATAGTGCACTACTGGACGTTTGTGGACGATTATGATCTTGCCTCTTCCGGTCATGGTACCCACGTGGCGGGCAGCATCGCCGGCAACGCGACGCCTTACAGTTCTGCCGATGCGACTTACAACGGTCAGGCGCCGAGCGCCAAACTGAGCTTTGTGGACATAGGCGGTGCAGGTGACTCTCTCTCGCTTCCGGATGACCTTAACTATCTGTTCTCATGGCATTACAACGACGGTGCTTACCTTGCCAGCAACTCCTGGGGGAGTTCCTACAACGGTTATTCCACCAATGCTATGCAGGTGGACCAGTTCATGTGGAGCCACCCTGATTTTCTGATACTCTTTGCCAACGGCAACGATGGTCCGAATACGAACACGGTCGGAAGCCCCGCCACGGCGAAGAACTGCATAAGCGTGGGTGCGCTCGGTGACGACTCTGGATGGGGTTCCGAAACCCTTGAGGACATAGCGAGTTTCTCCTCCCGCGGACCCACGGCGGACGGCCGTCTGAAGCCGACGATAGTTTCGCCGGGCGTGGCTATTGATTCCGCCGACAGCGATGGCGACCCAACGACGAACAACGGCGGCACGACGAGCATGCAGGGGACGTCCATGGCGACTCCCAACGCAGCCGGGGCGATAGCGCTCATACGGCAGTACTTCACAGACGGCTACTACCCGATGGGAACGTCCGGCACGGGTATTTCCATAACGCCTTCCGGCGCCCTGCTGAAGGCCATGGCCATAAACAGCGCCGACCAGGCCACTGGTACTGGCGCCGCCAACAACCCGTACAACGGCATGACCTTCCCCAACAACGACCAGGGTTATGGGCGTCTTCATTTGCAAAATGCACTTTACTTCTCAGGCGATACCAGAACACTGGTCTTCTGGGACAACGGGCTGGACACGAGCAGGGGGATAGCGACCGGCGAGACATGGGAGAGGAAGATATACGTTAGTTCCTCCACGGAGGATCTGAAGGTCACCCTCGTGTGGACCGACTATCCCGCACTGCCGGCGGCGAACCCCGCCCTCATAAACGACCTTGACCTGGTGGTGATCGCCCCCGATGGCACCGAGTACCACGGAAACGTGTTCAGCGGAACGACCATAGGTTCAGTTTACTCCACGGCGAACCCGACCTCCTATGACCGTCTCAACCCGGAGGAACTGGTGTGGGTGAACTCCCCTGCGGTTGGCACGTGGACCATAAGGGTTGTTGGATACAGCGTATCCGTCGCACAGCCCTTCGCCGTTGTGGCAACCGGTGGCATAGACACGACCGTTGGGAGCATAGAGTTTGACCACAACATATATGGTGATTCGGAGATCGCCACGATAACGGTTTACGACACGGATGCCACGAATTCTGTCACGGTCACGGTGACTTCAACGCTGACGGCGGACTCCGAGACGGTCACCCTGAATCAGATAGCCACGGGCGTGTTCCGGGGTACCATACAGCTAACGCCCACGGATGCCGCCGGGCAGCTCTACGTGCTGGACGGTGATACAATAAGGGCGACTTATGGCAGCGCAGAGGCGACGGCCCTTGTGGACGCGAGGTATCCGACGATTTCCAACATACGGGTAGATGCGCTGGACACAACCGCCACCGTTTACTGGGACACAGACGAGCCAACGAACTACACGTTCAACTACGGCCTGACAACGTCCTTGGGAACACTCATCAAAAATCCGACCGATTTCATAAACGCCACGCATTCTGTGAAACTCACAGGTCTGCAGCCCAACACGACGTACCACTTCCAGATAACGGCGTGGGACCGCGTCGGCCACATGGTGCAGACGGCCGTGCTGAACTTCACCACGGCGCCGAGGGCGGACGTTCTCATAGTTGACGACGATGCCTTTGGCTCTCAGTGGGAGCAATATCTGATCGGCGATCTGCAGGCCAAGGGATGGACATACAGCCTGTGGGATTACGGTTCTCAGGGGAGGCCCACGTCCGCCGATATGTTACAGTACAAGGCGGTGGTATGGGACACCGCAGATGGCTATCCCCCGTTGGACGACAACGACGTGCTGGAACTTGAAACGTTCCTTGACAACGGTGGAAGACTGATGATGATAGGGCAAGACATCGGATGGGCTGCATATGATACCACAAATTCGCCTTGGGCATCAACTACGGTGCAGAATTTCATAGAAAATTATCTGCATGCAACATATAATGCCGACTCTGTGGGTAATGCACCTATAAACATAACTGGTACAGCTGGCGACCCCGTAGGCAACGGTATTGCAGATGATCTCGTGGACAACCTCGGTGGCTTCTATCCAGAGGACATAACGAATAATGGTGGCGTTGTGGCGGTAAGTTACAACACCGCCCCTGCGAAGGATGCAGTGATACGGTTTGACGGGACAACGGGTGCAGGCAACAACAGGACCGTGTACGTACCCTTCGCTTATCAGGACTTCCAGAGCCCATCCCAGAGAAAGAACCTTGCTCATCAGAGCGTTCTCTGGCTCATAGGCACCAGCGCGCCGCCCACCGGTGCAGTTGTCTATCCCAACGGCGGTGAGACCCTCAGCGGCACGGTGACCATTCAGTGGAACGCGGCGGACGACGTGGCGGTGTCGCACACGGATGTGTACTACAGCCCCGACGGCGGCCTCACGTGGTACTACCTTGGCACAACGACGGGAACCACTCTTTCGTGGGACACCACGACGGTCTCCAACGGCAACGACTACCTCATACGCATAGTGGTCTACGACACCGACGGACTGCACATACTGGATGCGTCTGATAGCACATTCGCAGTGGACAACGGGATAATTCCTGAGTTCAGCGATGCGTTCGCGGCAGTGCTCCTTCTGGGACTGCTCTTCCTCCTTGTCAGGAGGAACCTCTAAACCTTTTTATTCTTTTGTCTCTTCCCTTTTTTTGATGCTGTCTGATATCGTCAAAAGGGTTGAGGGGAAGGGGCTGCCTCTGTACATATTCACCGCCGAGATACTGCTGGTCGGGGCGGTGAGGATAATCTCCGAGGTTGAACTCTTCAACTATGATTACGCACTCATAAGTTATATGCACGCGATAATATACTATTTTTATATAACAGCGTTTATAGTTCTCGTTGTCAAGCTGACAACGGACGAGTCCATAAAAAAGATAATGAGAGCATTTTCTTGGTTTATACCGATTCATTTGCTCCTCCCCTTTCTGGACAGGTATGTGTTCGGGAGGACCGTGGGGACGCAGTACCCCGATGCGAATTCGTGGGCACAGATCGCATTGTCGTTCTTTGAGAGCAATCCCTCTGTGGCCCACAGGGGGCATCAGGTGATATTTCTGATAATACTTTCTCTGCTTTTCCTGTACATTTTCCAGAAGTTGAGGGATGGGGTGGGATTCAGCGCCGTCAGAGCGACGTTTATATCCTTCCTGACGGTGCTTTTCATCCACATCGGTATCATAGCCCTCAGCACTCCAGACCTGTGGCCCACATACCGTTTTCTCTACGCCTTTGATAGGGCGTTGCCCTTCTACGGACACTGGTGTCTGTTCGTTCACTACGTATCGTTCTCTTTCATCTTCTGGGCGTTAGCGTTTCTGCTTGAGGGTGGAAGGCGGACAATAAAAATAATTGCCGATATATCTTTTCCCAGGGCACTGCACTTTATCCTCATGGCCCTCCTCGGTTTGAAGATGTCGGGCCACGCGCTGGCATGGGAGATGCCCTACAGGGTGGACGTTCTGTCGTCCTTTATAGCGTTGCTGGCCATTGCCCTTGGATGGTCATTCGTCGTGGGCATAAACAACTACTACGACGCGGAGCACGATGCGAGGACGAACCCGCACAGGGGTATTCCGCGGGGTGAATACGCACCCGCCTCCCTGCTGGACTTCTCCCTGACGTGCCTCGTCCTCGGCGCGTTTATTGTGCTTGCCGTCGGACTCATACCGTTCGTGCTATACATCGCATTTGTCTCCCTCGGCTTCGCCTACTCGTATCCCCCGCTCAGAGTCAGGGAGACGGGGCTGAAAAACGCCGTCATAGGTCTGGGCTCTGCCCTGTGCTTTGCCATCGGGTACTTTGCCTATGCCCATGCCCCTTCACCGCGCGGCGATTTTCTCGCGCTTTTCCTTCTCATAACCGCGATATTTGCCCTCGGGAGCACCGTGAATGACCTGAAGGACATGGAGGCGGATAAGTCTCGGGGAATAAAGACCGTGTTTACCGTCTTCGGGAGAAAGAGGGGCAAGGCGGTGGCGTCGGCGATGATATTCGTTGCCTTTATGCTTCCCTCGCTTGTAATCCCAGCTTACATGCATATCTTTCTGATACCCGCCTCGGTGGGAGCCCTCGGGATGTGGTTTGAGAGGCGCGTCTTGGTTTACCTATCCTACTTCGCGGAGTATGGCCTGATATTCTCCCTTCTCTGAGAGGGAAAGGTTTATCCTCACGAGGCGGATTCCGCGGTATGGCGGATATCCTCGTTCTCGGTGCGGGGCACGTCGGAAGGCTCATAGCGCGCGATATCAGCCGGGAACACGATGTGTGCGTTGTGGATGCGAGCGAGGAGCGTCTGGCATCCGTGGAGGATTTCGCCCGGACATCGGTTCTGGACGCCCGCGACGGTGAGGCGCTCCGGAAGGAGATCCGCACCTATGACATCGCCGTGAGCGCGCTTCCCGGGTGGCTCGGCTTCCGCGCTGTGAGGGCGGCGATAGATGCAGGGGTGAGCATGGTTGACATATCCTTCATGCCGGAGGACCCGCTCTCCCTCCACGAGAACGCGGTGCGCGCAGGAGTCACGGTTATACCAGATGCCGGCGTGGCCCCCGGGCTGAGCAACGTGCTCATGGGGAGGATATTCTCCGTCCTCGGCCCGCTTGACCATGGCCTCATACGCGTGGGCGGGCTGCCTGAGGAAGTAAAGCCGCCGCTGTTCCACGCGGCCCTGTGGTCCCCTGCCGACCTCATGGAGGAGTACACCCGCCCTGCGCGTGTCGTCATGAACGGTGAAATTGTGGAGGTGGACCCCCTCGGGGAGATTTTTCCGCTGGAGATTCCAGGCCTTGGCCCGCTGGAGGAGTTCAGGAGCGACGGCCTGAGGACGCTGCTGCATACCGTGAGAGCGCAGAATCTGGAGGAGAGGACCATACGGTACAGGGGCCACCTGGAGAGGATGCGGATTCTCAGGGACATGGGCTTTCTGGAGAGGGAGCACGTGGAACACACCCTGAACGTGCTCGCGCCACACCTCAGGCGCGGGGCGGAGAGGGACCTTCTGGTCATGGAGGTCATCGGACGGCGCGGGGACCAGGAGATGCAGTACTTCCTCCTGGACCGTCATTCGGGGGGCGTCACGGCCATGGCGCGCACGACGGGGTACACAGCCACCGCAGTCGCACGGTGGCTTCTGAGAGGGAATGTGGACACAGGCGTCGTCCCGCCGGAGCGTCTGGGCATGGACGAGAACGCATACCGCTTCATGCTGGACGAACTCTCTCGTCGTAACGTACGCGTGGAGGAGCGAATCAAAATTTAAATACGTATCCGCTTATATCCACTGGATTTGAGATGAGGATATTCATAGGAGTTGCCTGGCCCTATGCGAACGGTGTGGTGCACCTGGGACACATAGCGGGCGCCATACTTCCCGCGGACATCTTCGCGAGGTTTCACCGCATGCTCGGCAACGAGGTTCTCATGGTCTCCGGCAGCGATGAGCATGGCACGCCGATTACAATCACCGCGGAGAAGGAGGGGGTGAGCCCGCAGGAGATCGTGGACAGGTACCACCGCATAAACTCGGAGATATTTGAGCGCCTGGGCATCACCTTTGACCTCTACTTCCGCACGAGCCACCCCCGCCACCACGAGGTCGTGAGGGAGATGTTTCTCCGCCTGCTGGAAAAGGGCTATCTCTACGAGAAAGTGACGCTCGGCACGTACTGCCCGCGTTGCGACCGCTTCCTGCCGGACCGCTACGTGGAGGGCGAATGCCCGCACTGCGGCAACCCGTCCGCCAGAGGAGATCAATGCGACTCCTGCGGAAAGACACTGGACCCGACGGACCTCATAGAGCCGCGGTGCAAGGTGTGTGGTTCGCCCGCATCATTCCGCGAGACGAAGCACTTCTTCTTCCGCCTCTCCGCGTTTGAGGAGCGCCTGAGGGAATGGCTCGGCGATAAGAACTACTGGCGCCCCAACGTGCTGAAGTTCACCCGCAACTACGTGGAGGGCGGACTTCAGGATAGACCCATCACGCGCGACATATCGTGGGGCGTTCGCGTACCTGTAGATGACCCCGAGTACGAGGGGAAGAGGATATACGTGTGGTTTGACGCCGTGACCGGCTACCTCTCCGCCAGCAGGGAGTATTCCCGTGTGAGGGGGGAGGAGGACTACTGGCAAAAATTCTGGAAGGACCCCGAGGCGAGGCATTACTACTTCCTGGGGAAGGACAACATACCGTTCCACACCATCATATGGCCCGCCATGCTGATGGGCTACGGCGACCTCAATTTACCCTACGACGTGCCGGCAAACGAGTATCTCAGGTTCAGGGGCGTGCAGTTCTCGAAGAGCAGGGGCATAGGCGTCTGGATGGACGACATGCTGGAGCGTTTCCCGCCGGATGTGATACGCTTCTACGCCTCGCTCGCCATGCCCGAGAGGCACGACACGGACTTCACGTGGGAGGACTTCGCCGAGAAAGTCAACTCGGCGCTCATAAACACCTTCGGGAACTACGTGCACCGCGTTCTAACCTTTGTTCACAGGGTTACCCGGAAATGGGGGCAGTTGAAATACGTTGAACCCTCCCACGAACTGGACAGGGAGGCGTATGAGAGGATACGGGAGACCTCGCACCGCATGAAAGAACTGCTTGAGAGAGTGGAACTGAAAAAAGCGCTCAACGTCTGGCTGGACCTGGCACGCTACGCAAACGTCTACTTTGACCGCAGGAGGCCCTGGGTCCTCATAAAGGAGGACGAGGCCGCGTGCAGGGAGGCGCTGTCCACGTCGGTCATGATACTCAAGGCGCTGACGGTGCTCGGCTATCCCTACATACCCCACACGTGCGAGAGGATATCCAATGACCTCGGCCTCAACCTCCGGTTCAGGTGGGAGGAGGCCATGGAGCCCTTTGAAGCGGTCCGCCTTGATTCCCGACCGCAACCCCTCTTCAGGAAGGTGGAGGTGGAGACGGGCCCCTGGTCAAAGCTGGACCTCCGGGTTGCCAGAATAACCGCGGTGGAGGATCATCCACGTGCGGACCGCCTCTACGTTCTGAAGGTGAATCTGGGCGATGAGGAGAGAACGCTCGTGGCAGGCCTGAAGGGGATATACGCGAAGGAGGAACTGGAGGGCAGAAGGGTCGTGGTTCTCGCGAACCTTGAGCCCGCGCGGCTGAGGGGCGTTGAGAGCAGGGGCATGCTTCTGGCCGGTGACGACGGGGAGAACGTGGGCGTGCTCGTGCCCGATGGAGAGGTGGAGGCAGGAGCGCGCGTGGACGCCGGAGACCTTCCCTCCAGACCCGAGGGAAGGGTAAAGATGAAGGATTTTGAAAGAGTGTCCCTCCGCGTGGGCAAAATCCTTGAAACGGGCGAGGTCACGCGCGTGGATGTTGGCGAGGTGATGGATATACCGCAGCGCTCCCCTCCGGAGTGGAAGGGAAAACTCTGCGTCGTGGTCATGGGCGATTCCCCCGCGATACTCCACGTGGGAGACGTTCTCATAATGCCGCTCCGCGAGGTCAACCCGGGGGGACGGGTGAGGTGAAGATAGACCTGCACGTCCACACGACCTTTTCCCCCGACTCCTCTATCTCCCCGAAGGCGCTCCCGCGCATTGCCCGAAGGGTCGGCTTGGACGGCGTGGCCATCACGGACCACAACAGTGTGCGGGCACGACGACTGGGCAGGATGCCAGGAATGGTGGTCATATACGGCGTGGAGGTGAGCACATCCGCTGGCCACATAATCGTCTACGGCGCCGAGGAGGATATACCGAGGGGCATTTCCCCTGAGGAACTGCTGGATTACTGCAGGGAGCATGCGCTGCCGGCGGTGGCGCCCCATCCGTACCGCATATCAACGGGCATAGGCCACCTCGCGTTTGAACTCACCTTCACGGCTGTGGAGTCCCTGAACGGCGGCTCTCCGGAGTGGCAGAACCGCAGGGCTCAGAGGAGGGCGGATGCTCTCGGCCTGCCCTGCACGGGTGGAAGCGACGCCCACAGGCCCTGCGAGGTGGGGAGGGCCTACACCCTGGTGGAGGGCGATGACCCGCTGGATGCGATTCTCAAAGGCAGAGTCAGACCCGCTGGACGCGGGCTCACGTTGATGTCCTCGCTGAAAAAGGGAATGAAAACAACCTTTGAATGGGCCGCTCGTGGCTTCAAACACATTTAGATGAACTGCCCGACGCCCTTTGAGGCCTCCAGAATGGCATCCACGTTGTTGAAGTCCCTCTTAACGCGTACAATCAGCACACCCCTTATCCCCGTGCCCAGGATTACGAGCTTTGATTTCTCCAGTTCAAGGACGACGTACCTCACTTTCTCCTCTATCTCGGTCGTGGCGGTCTCGCTGGCCCCCAGCACGATGGCCGCCATGGCGGAGAAGGTGTCCATGCTCCTCCTGTCCATCCTGTCCCCTTCCACGAACATCCCCGTGCGGGAGACCAGCATAACGCTTATGACTCCCGGAATCGTCTTGACCTCGTACAGGGCATCTCTCAGGGTCTCCCCACCCATTCTATCTACCTTGTAAATGTAATTGAGGAGGAGGTTATAAAACTTTCTCACCCGGGCGGCCCGGCGCGGCGGTCTTCGAGAAGCGCACCCAAATCTTTATATGATAGAAGTATTCTAAACTCCATGTAAATGGACCGGGAAACGTTGCTGGAGTTTATCAGGGCCGCTTTGAGGGAAGGAGGCTTCGCCGTGTCGGAGCCGTTCACCTCGCGGTGGGTCAGCTTTGACCTGCTGGCGAGGAGAGGAGAGGACATACTCATAATCAAGGCACTCGTCAATGTGGACACGCTTCGCACCGAGCAGGCGGAGGATATACGGTACGTTTCCCGTCTGTTCGGCGCCCACCCCCTCGTGGTCGGCCTCCGAAGCGGTTCGGGCGACCTGGAGGACGGCGTGGTTTACACCCGCCATCGCCTTCCAATAATAACGCCGGGAACGCTCTACGAGGCGTTTGTCATGGGCGAGGCGCCCTATGTCATCGCTGCGCCGGGAGGGTACTACGTGACCCTTGATTCAGAGGCGCTGCGGGAACTCCGGAAGAGACGTGGACTCTCCCTCGGGCAGGTCGCCGAGATGATAGGCGTCACGCGCAAGACGGTGCAGCTCTACGAGGAGGGCATGAAGGCCACGGTGGAGGCGGCCGTCCGCATAGAGGAGGCGCTGGGGGTTGAGGTGGTCAGACCCGTGGATCTCCTGGCGGATTTCCCCCCGCACGAGGAGGCAGAGGTATCGCCCGACGTCGGGGAGTTTGAGGCTCTGGTGGCCAAGCGTCTGGTGTCCCTCGGATACCGCATACTATTCGCCACGCACTGCCCCTTTGACGTCCTCGCGGAGCACTATCGGCGCACATTCCTCACGGGCATGGAGGAGAGCACCCGCCGTTTGAAGGACAGGGCCCGCTATCTCAGCCAGGTCTCCCGCATACTGGAGAAGGACGCCTTCATAGTTATAAGGAAGGGGAGGGCGCACAACGTGGAGGGCACGCCCATAATCACGTGGGATGAGATGCTGTGCGTCCGCGAGGGGGAGGAGGTAATACGCCTTGTTGAGGAGAGGAGGGCCGAATGAGGACGGAGACCCTCCGGGCCGGTGAAAGGGAGTACCTCTTGCTGGGCGTTGTCAAGGGGCTTAAATGCGAGTACGATGCGGTCCTGAAATCACTTGGCGAATTCGGTCCCGACGCGGTGTGCGTGGGCATATCCCCCGAGGAGGTGGAGGGCCTCATCCACTACCTGAAAGAGCCCTTTGAGTACGATGTATCCGACTACGAGGTCATATATGCCAGGCATCTCTCCCGCTTCGGCGAGGTTTTCCTGCCGCCCCCCGCCTACGTGGCCGCGGTGAGGTACGCGGTGGACAGGGGTGTGAGTATTGAGCCGCTGGACATGGACGATGAGAAGTACGCCAACGCCTACGTGGCCGCGGTGAGCGGATGGGACCTCATCAGATACTCCATAAGGAAGAGGCGCCTGTACAGGAAGAAGTTCAGGGCGTCCACTCCCGAGGAGGTGGCTATCCTGCTGGACAGGGAGATACGGAAGGTGAGGGGTTACGATATGCTGGAAAAAACGCGGGAGAGGCACATGGCGAACCACCTCCTGGAAGTGGAGGGAAAGAGGGTTGCGGCTGTCGTGGAGGTTGAGCGGTTTGAGGGCGTTGTGAAGGCGCTCAGGGAGAAAATCAGTCCTTCAGGTCTTCAAGGGAGTAATCACCCATCTCCGGAGAGGGAGACGGACTCCGCCACAGAAAGTATGGTAGGAGAAGAAGTCGCATCGCAAGGAGAAGAAAGGCCAGCAGAGCAACCAGAAGGTATATCGGAAGCAGGAGAAAAAGGGCCGCGTAGAGAAGAAAAGCGATGAATATGAAAAAAGCGGCGAGGGCCAGCGCCGCTACGGCGTTCATTGCTCAGTCCCCCAGGAGCGATATAACGGAGGTTCCCGAGGTCTCGCCGCCCTGGGGGAGGTACGGCTGAAGGGCGGCCGCCAGGTTTCTTAGCGACATGGACTGGAGTATTACTTTACCGGGACCCCGTAGGGTTGCGAGGAAGATACCCTCCCCGCCGAAAAGCGCGGTCTTCACGCCTCCAGCCAGCTGGATATCATAGGTCACGGTGGCATCCCATCCAACCACGCAGCCCACGTCCACCTTCAGGACCTGCCCGGGGGAGAGGTCAAACTCCACGAAATCGCCGCAGGCGTGGATGAAGGCGAGACCGCTTCCCGAGAGCCGTTCCAGTATGAACCCCTCACCGCCGAAGAGCGCCGCACCCAGTTTCCTCTGGAAGGCCATGTCCAGGTCAACGCCGTCCTGGGCGCAGAGGAAGGCGTCCTTCTGCACGAGGAACTCCTTTCCCGGTGAGATCTCCACGGGTTTTATTGTTCCCGGAGCGTTTCCCGCGAAGGCGACGAGTCCCCTGCCACCCGTGGAGTAGAACTCCGTCATGAAGAACGTCTCGCCCATGAGTTTTCTTTTTAGCCCTTTCAGAATGCCACCACGTGCCCTCGCCTCCATAACCACGTTCCCGCTCATGTACACCATGGCCCCCGCCTCAGCGTACACACGCTCTCCCGGTCCGAGTTCTATGGACACCACCTGCAGGTTGTTCCCGCTGATCCTGTACTTCATGTTGAAACCCCCTTCACATATGTATGCATTTGAGGAAATTAAACCTGTCGCCCCCTGAAGCCCTTGGCCACTACGTACTGCTCCGCGCTTCCCTTTCGCGTGGCCGGTGGCACGTGAACCTTCACCATGCGAAACGAGCGCCGGACACGTCGCAGAAGATGGGGCATCATATCCCCCTGAAAGACCTTGCACACGAAGTTCCCGCCCGGTCGCAGAATCTCGGAGGCGAAGCGAAGCGCCGCCTCCGCCAGGTCAATGGAGCGCGCGTGGTCCAGCGAGTAAACGCCGGACGTGTTGGGGGCCATGTCGGAGATGACGACGTCTGCGTACTCCCTTCCCTCCTCCCCAAGCGCTTCCACAACGGCCAGAAGCGTTTTCTCATCCCGTACATCTCCCCTGATGAAGCGCACCCCGGGGAGCGGGCGCATGTGGAGAACGTCAACGGCGATAACCACTCCATCCTCGCCGACTAGGGACGCGGCGACCTGGCTCCACCCGCCCGGCGCGGCCCCGAGATCCACCACCGCGTACCCCCCGCGTATGAGATAGAACCGGGAATTGATCTGAAGCAGTTTATAGGCGGCCCTGCTGCGGTACCCCTCTCGCTTCGCCTTCGCGGAGTAGCCGTCTCTCTTACGGGGGCGGGGCATCTCACCCTGTCCTTGAGGCGTATTCGGAGGGGGAGAGAAGCGAATCCAGTTCGGAGGGGTCGCTCATCTCGATCTCAACGAGCCACGCCTCGTAGGGGTCCCTGTTCATGCTCTCCGGCTCGTCCACCACTGCCTCGTTCACCGCCACGACCTTACCGCTCACGGGGGCGTAAAACTCCTCGGATGCCTTCACGCTCTCCACGACCCCGAGCGCATCGCCCTTCTTCACCTCAAGCCCGACCTCCGGGAGTTCCACATAAACGATGTCGGTGAGTTCCTCCACGGCGTGCTTCGTCAGCCCGACCTTCGCCCTGCCGCCCTCCACCTTCACCCACTCGTGGGTCTCGGTGTATCTGTAGCCCTCGGGTACGTCCGTCATGGGTGAGGATAGGACGTGGAGGGAGAAAAATTTTATGGTATCTCCGGGCATACAACGGACCATGAGAGCGTTCATCGCCGTGGACGTGAACCCGACGGGTGAGATGCTGCAGTTCATGGAGGCTGTGAGGAAGGCGGGGAAGGTGAAGATGGTTGAGAGGGAGAATCTGCACCTGACCCTCAAGTTCCTCGGCGAGGTGAGCGAGGCCACAGCGGAGGAGATAAGGGCTGTGGTCAGGGAGTGCGTCGGCAGACACGGGGCGTTTGATATATCGTTCAGGGGCTACGGCTTCTTTCCGCCCAGGGGTCGTCCCAGGGTGGTGTGGATAGGGGTTGAGAGCCCCGCTTTCATAGAACTTGCGAAGGACATTGATAACGCTCTTTCAAAGATGGGCTATGAAAGGGAGAGGAGTTACGTGCCACACCTCACCGTGGCGAGGGTTAAGGGACCGTTTAACCCCGGAGCCATACCCGAGCGCTTTGCCAAAATGAACTTCGGCACGCAGAGGGTGGAGTGCGTGAAGCTGAAAAAGAGTCGGCTGACGCCCACCGGTCCCATCTACAGCGACATCGCCGTGTTCCCCCTCAGGTGAAGTAGGCAGTCTCTCCATCCTCCCTCCGTCTGCCGCGCGCCCCGCCACGGTCCAGCACGTCTATGGCAACTATGGACGAGAGAAGCACATATCTCACCACGCCGTCCACGTTCACCTCCATGGCCGGCTCCGTGCCCAGCGTGACGAAGCCCATGAAGATGCACTCCATAGCGTTCTCCTCTTTTATCTCCTGTCCGAGGTAAAGGCGGACCTTTGAGCCGCTCTCCAGCATCACCTCTCACCCCCTTCGCCTGCCAGTTTCTCTATGTGCTCCACCATCTTTCTGTAGTTCTCCATGGCCATCTTCACGTTGACCTCCACGAAGTTCCACGCCCGCGAGAGGCTGCCGTACTTCAGGCGGTATTTCACCTTCTTTCCCTCGGAGATGTCCTCCAGTATGTCCATGCTCTTGAGCTTGTTCAGATGTCTGTACAGCGTGGGCTTCGTGGTCTTCAGAAACGATACCATCTCGTCCGGGGTCCACTCCCTGTGGGGGTGGCGGAGGAAGCAATCGCGGAAGAGACGGTATCCCACGGAGGTCTTGATTCTCTCGTAGTCCCTCTGCGGGTCCACCTTCTCCAGGTACCCTATGGAGACGAGGAAATGCACGAGGACGTAATCCAGGTCATCCTCGTGGAGAAGCGGGGATTCTAGAGAAACCCTCATCTCGAACATAATCACCGCCATGCAAATGTATGAGAAGGATTAAAATGTTTGCCCTCGTGCCCCGACGTCCCGCCTTCTGCGCAAACGTTATATATCATCCTCTATCCTCTTACGCCAAGGTGATAGGGGTGCCGAGGAAGAAGAGCGAGGAAAAGCGCGGGAACAGCGAGACCGATATGCTGACCGAACTCTCCGGCGTGGGTCCGAGCATCGCCCAGAAGCTCGTGGAGGCGGGATACACGGATTACCTCGCCATCGCCACCGCGAGCCCCATGGAGCTCGCCGCCGCCGCGGACATAGGCGAGGCGACGGCCGCGAGGATCATACAGGCGGCCCGTGAGAAGGCGGAGGTCGGCAGTTTTGAGACGGGCGATGTGATATACGAGAGGAGGCAGAATGTTAGAAAGTTGGCCACATCCTCCAAAAATCTGGACGAGTTGCTGGGCGGAGGATTTGAGACGCAGGCCATAACGGAGGTCTTCGGCGAGTTCGGGAGCGGCAAGACGCAGATCATGCATCAGCTGTCGGTCAACGTCACCATGCCGGAGGACATGGGGGGGCTGGACGGACACGCGATATTCATAGATACGGAGAACACGTTCCGCCCCGAGAGGATCGCCCAGATGGCGCGAGCACAGGGGCTGGACCCCATAGAGGTGCTTAAGAAGATTCACGTAGCACGTGCCTTCAACTCCCATCACCAGATGCTCCTGGTGGAGAAGGCGTTTGAGGTGGCGAAGGAGTACCCCGTGAGGTTGCTCGTGGTGGATTCCCTCACGTCTCACTTCCGTGCCGAGTATGTGGGCAGGGGTACACTGGCGGACAGGCAGCAGAAGCTCAACAAGCACATGCACATGCTCCTGAAGTTCGCCGACAGGTTCAACGCGGTGATAGCGGTCACAAATCAGGTATCTGCACGGCCCGACGTATTCTTCGGAGACCCGACCTCGCCCATCGGCGGGCACATCGTGGCGCACACCTCAACGTACCGCATATATCTCAAGAAGCACAAGCAGGGTCGGAGAATAGCGAGGTTGATAGATTCACCGCACCTCCCCGAGGGGGAGACGGTGATCCTCGTCACGGAGGACGGCATCAGGGACCCCTAAGCCCTCCTCCACCTCGTCCCCTCTCTTGTGTCCTCCAGCAGGATTCCCATCTCCCTGAGCGCATCCCTTATGTAATCCGCCATCTCGTAGTCCCTCTTCTTCCGCGCCCTGTCCCGCACCTCCACCAGCAGGTCTATGAGGGCGTTCTCGTTGCCCCCGCCCGTCTCAACGGGTATCACGCTGAACAGCCCGTCAAAGACCTCCAGAAATCCGCGAAGCGCAGCGGCATCCGTCTCCTTTGTCACCACCTCCAGCGCGAGCGTGAAGGCCTTCCGCGTGTTCAGGTCGTCGTTCAGGATTTCCACGAGTTTATCAACCCACCTGTTCTCCCTCTCGCCCTCGCCCTCCGAGGGGAGGGACTGCCACGCGCCCCATATCTTATCGTGGACCTTCCTCGCCTCCTCCAGCACGTCCGTGGAGTACTCCAGCGGTGTCCTGTAATGCGCGTTCAAAAGCGCCACGCGTACGACCTCGGGCCTCCAGCCCTTCAGAACCTCGCGTACCAGGAAGTAATTGCGCAGCGATTTGGACATCTTCTCCCTGTTGACGTTCAGCATCCCCGTGTGGACCCAGTGCAGGGCGAAGGGCCTCCCCGTGAGCGCCTCGCTCTGCGCTATCTCGTTCTCGTGGTGGGGGAAGATCAGATCCGTGCCGCCGCCGTGCACGTCCAGCGTCGGTCCGAAGTAGCGGTAGTTCATCGCGCTGCACTCTATGTGCCATCCTGGCCGCCCCGGACCCCACGGGGAGGGCCACGCCGGCTCGCCCTCCTTGGCCGCCTTCCACAGCGCGAAGTCCAGAGGAGACCTCTTCTTATCGGTGCTCACCCTGCTGTAACCGGCCAGCATCTCCTCCGGCCGCCTCCCTGACAGTTTGCCGTACTCCGGGAATTTCTCCACGGAGAAGTAGACGTCGCCGTCGCTCTCGTATGCGTAACCCTTCTCTATGAGCCCCTCCACGAATTCTATGATCTCCGGAATGTGGTCCGTGGCGTAGGGGGTGATGTTCGGCCTGCGCACCCTCAGGGCATCCATATCGCGGAAGTACTCCTTCGCGTACATCCTCGCGAGGGAGACGGGCTCCACGCCGAGTTCCTTCCCCCTGTTTATCACCTTATCGTCTATGTCCGTCACGTTGGAAGCATAAACGACGAAGTAACCCTTCATCTCCAGGTATCTCCTGAAGAAGTCGAAGAACATGGCGGTCCTGGCGTGCCCCATGTGCGCGTGGTCGTAAGTCGTGGGGCCGCAGGCGTACATCATAACCTTGATGCCGTCTCTCGGGCGAAACTCCACTTTTTTCTTCCTGAGCGTATCGTAAATTCGAAGCATGGTCCTCACGCATCCGAAAAAACGCCCGCACCATATAAATAGTTTTCAGGCGCGGGTCATATCAGCGGCTTCCAGTACCTGTCCCTCTCGCTGAATATGCACCCGCAGTATCCCTGCACGTAAGCCCCCTCGCTGCGTGCGTACCTCTCCCCCTGAGGCGAGGCGGGACGCCAGTCCCTGTAGAGGAATTCAACGCCCTTCTCATCCCCAACCTCTACGCCGATTTCTCTCACGAGGTCATGCTTCTGGTGCGGGGAGTAGAGCAGCGTGGTTGTGAAGAGGTCACAGTTTTTCTCGGCCGCCATCTCCGCGGTTCGCCTGAGCCGCATGATGTAGCACAGCCGACAGCGCTCTCCGGGATCCGAGGCGCGGAGCGCGGCGCTCAGCCAGTCCTCGGGGGAGTACTCCATGTCCCAGACGACTTCCACTCCCAGCAGGCCTGCAATCTTCTTAAGTGCATCAACGCGCCGTGCATACTCGCGGAAGGGCTGTATGTTGGGGTTGTACCAGAAGACCGTGACCTCGTACCCCTCATCGCGAAGTGCTCTGAGAGGGACATAGAGGCATGGACCACAGCAGGCGTGAAGCAGCACCCTCATAGGAATCCCCTCAGATATTCGCGCATTACCCTTATCGCGATATCCTTCCTCGCGGGATACGCCTTTACCTTGGCGCGGAGCAGGATGACGTCGTCGTGCTCCACGACGACGAGCCGGCCCTGGGCCGCCTCCTGCTTGTCAAATCGCACGTATAGGATGCAGTCGTCGGATGTCCTCTCATCCAGTCGCATCAGTATGTCCGGTATGGCCGGACGCAGATGCTTCCAGAGTTCGTTGATTTCCGCCTTCCTCTTGAACTCCTGCGTGAGTATGAGGATCGGGTTTCCGTGGTAACCACGGGTGCGCGTCCTTTCCACCTTTCTGCTCCCGCTGACGGTCTCTATGGCATCCAGCACCCGCTCCTCGTCCTCAGTGGCGTGGACTATCGCCCTCACGTGCACGTTGTGGAACATATCACAGCACCCTGAACTCCACCTCAAGCGTTTCCAGGTCCAGGAGGGCCACGCTGGCCTCGCCCGTGAGGTATCCCAGCGTCTCCCCAGGGTTGAGTATCAGAGCTCCCTCCACCTCTCTCGCCTCGCGCCTGTGGGTGTGCCCGTAGAGCACCACGTCCGCAGACCTCGCCATCCGCTCCACGACCGCCAGCGTGTCGTCCGGGGTTCCCGTGCCGTGGAGGAGAGCGATCGTGCATTCGTTCACCTCCACGAAGGCCGGCTGTGAACTCAGGTTAATGCCCTCACGCGTCGCCACCCTGCGGAGCACCTCTCTCTCACCGTCGTTGTTGCCGAAGACCGCGTAAACCGGTACCTCGGCCTCCGCCACCTTCTTCAGCGTGAAGGGCGCCACGAAGTCCCCCAGGTGGAATACCGCCTCCACTCCTGCCTCTTTGAAGATGCGGAGCGCCTTCTCCACGTTCGGGAGGTTGTCGTGGCTGTCCGCCATGACCCCGACCAGCATATTCCAGGAAAAGGTCTCCATGCCTGTTAAACGTTTCGTGTGGAGGGGTTAATGATGAGATGCGCAATCCAGCGCGGTGCTCAAAAACCCCGTGCCGGTTTACTATGCTTATGGTTTTCCGCCACACCCGCCAACAACCCAAACCTTCATATATCAAAAATTCTTACTCTAAAGTATGATACTTCAGAGTAAGTTTATTGACCGGGAGAGGGAGTTGAGATATCTGCTGGAGAGGCACTCCTCGGGCAGAGCCGAACTCATAGTGATCTACGGGAGGAGGAGGGTGGGGAAGACATATCTTCTGCAGAAATTCATAGAGAGGGTCGGCGGGATATATCTCATCGCCGAGGAGAGCGAAAACATCCTGGACGATTTCTCGGAGGTTATGGCCGCGTTTTTCAGCGATGCGGTGCTCGCGGACAACCCTCTGAGAAACTGGAAGAGTTTCTTCACGTATCTCGCTGAGAAAAGCAAAAATGACCGGCTTGTGGTGGTGATAGACGAGGTCCAGTACGTGGCGAGAGTGCACAGGGAGTTCCTCTCGCTTCTTCAGAAGTACTGGGACACCGTGCTCTCCACCACAAAAATAATGCTTATCCTGTGCGGCTCCCTGATCTCCTTCATGGAGGGGGTGATGGCGTACGAATCGCCCATCTACGGGAGGAGGACGGGCGCCTGGATGGTCGGCGAGATGAGCTATGCGGACTGCTCGAAGTTCTATGATATCCCTGTGGAGGACGTTGTACGTCTGTATTCAATATTCGGGGGCGTACCTCAGTACTGGAGCGATTACGACCCCTCAAAGGGATTCTGGGACAACATAAGGGACCTGCTCCTCGTGAAGGGCGCGAAGTACTACGATGAGCCGAGGTATCTCCTGAAAATGGAACTGCGCGAGATATCCAGATATTTCTCCATACTCAGGGCCATAGCATGCGGGTACACCACCTTCGGCAAAATCTCGGATAAGAGCTGGGTGAGCACCACCTCCCTTGGAAAATATCTCTCCGTCCTTGAGAACCTCGGCTACGTGGAAATAGAGTACCCCCTTGGAGGCAGACGAAGGGGCGTTTACAGAATAAAGGACAACCTCTTCAACTTCTGGTTCAGGTATGTTTACCCCCACAGATCGGAGATAGAGATGAACGTGGACATAGTTCCAAAGATAAAGATGGACTTTGAGGGTTACGTTGGAGAGAGGTTTGAGAAAATGGTCACGGAGTTCCTCATGGGACTCAATGCGGAGGGCAAACTCCCGGAGGTTTATCAGGAATTCGGGAGGTGGTGGCACAGGGGCGAGGAAATAGATGTGGTGGCGGTCGGCGAAAAGTCGGTCCTTGTAGGGGATGCAAAATGGAGAAATCTGACGAAAAGGGATGTCGTGAAAATACTCAGGGACCTTGAGGAGAAGGCGAAAAAACTTCCTCTGAGAAGGGAAAACGTCTTCCGATGCATAGTTGCCAGGAAGATTGAGGATAAAGATGTGGGAACAGAGGGCGTGCTCCTCTTTGACCTGGATGATATGTTCAGATTGGAAGGGAAATGAAATTGCGCCATTCTCCGGATAGATCTTCATCTATACAGCGTAAATAGGTCCTCATCCTCCCCCACGTCAAAGAGTCCCAGGCGGGCACCGGCGTCCAGCCACGCGTGGGCGTAGTACACCGCGCCCACCGCGCGGAGGTAATCCCCCTCCTCCGCGAAGTGCTCCGCATCCTGGAAATAGGCCTTCGCCATCCGCAGGAAGTCCTCCGCAACCTCCCGCAGGAAGGAGCGCTCTGGCACCGCGATCTTCACGCGCCCCAGGGCCCTCTCCGTGACCTCGCGATACCTCTCGTACTCGGAGCGCATCACAGCACCTCCACGCTCTGGCCCCCATGCATGGTCTCCCGCGGGCGCACCTTCACGAAGATGGGCATGGGTATGTTCGCCCCCACCACGAGGGCGACGCCTATGGGCAGGCGCTGTATCTCCTCCAGGGAGCCCTTCGTGAGGCCCTCAACGCTCTTTCCTATCGCGTTGAGGTCGTTGGGATTCGTCACGCGCAGTATGATCTGCGTGTTGCACTGACTCAGAACGTTCTTATCTATCTTCGCGGGCCTCTGGGATATGATCGCCAGCCCCAGCCCGAATTTGCGCCCCTCCGACGCGATGGTCCTCAGTATGGCGGAGCTGTCCGCCTTCCCCTGCTGGGGCACGAAGTTGTGTGCCTCCTCCACGACCAGAAACAGCGGCGGTATTTTGTTCCGCTTCCTCAGCTCAAACAGCGCGGTGGCGAGCCGCTGGACCACCAACTGCTGTATGTCCGGCGGCACGCCTCTCAGGTTCACTATGGCCACCTTTCCCTTCTGAACGAGCTCCGTTATGCGGGTTCCCCTCCTCGCAAAGATCCCCACCTCGTCCAGGTACTCCAGGCCCCCCAGCAGGGGCCCCAGCGAGTCCTCCTCCTCCGCCTCTATCACCCGCATGAGTTCGCGGAGGGTGAAGTCGCCCTTGGAAGTCTTAAGTAGATCCATCGCCTTCCTAAGAGGGACGAGGTAACTCCTCGTGTTCCCAAGGTTCATGAGGTTGAGCAGGTCCCTGGGGGACATGTGGGAGAGAGTGAAGTTGAGCGGCCGGCACCCCCTGTTCAGCTCCGGGTCCGGGCTGAACATGAGCAGCCGGTCCCCGTAGCCCCTGGGGGATATCCCGAACTCGTCGTGGGCGGGCGTTTTCCTGGCGGGCTTTCTCAGCGAGCCGTACTCCCCGTGGGGGTCAATGACCACCGCGGTGACGTTGTGCTTCAACAGCTCCTCCAGAATCACCCCCGTGAAGTAAGATTTGCCGCTCCCGGTCTTTGCGAGGACTGCCATGTGCTTCTGTATGAGCCGGTTTATGTCCAGGTATATCGGTATGTCGTGACCGTAGAGCTTCCCTATGTAGGCCCCCTTCTCCCTGTGCTCCTCTATGCCCAGAACCTCGCGTATGAGGTCGTCCTTCGCGAGATAGACGTAGGCCCCTGCGGGGAACGGTGTGCGGGGGTGCTGGAGTATGCCATGCTCGTCTCTGTAGCCGATGACGGAAACGGTGGCGGAGACCATCTCGCTTATGTCCACCTTGCCGCCGCGGGCCATGACGTGCGCCTTCTCCAGCGAGAGGTCCGTCTTTCTCTCCATAGCGTCCACGCGGCCCAGAACCCATCCCTCGCGGGGGTGCAGCACCTGCACGTAGTCGCCCTGTTCCACGTAGCCGGATACTGTGAACCGGAATTCAGTGGTGCCCACGTCGCCGTATATCACGCCTACCTTTTTCAGTCCTGCATCTTCGGGGGCCATCTGTTCTGCACCTTACAACGCTATGAGGGCCCGGGTTTAAAAGTTTTTGTTGGTGTGTGGTGCCCGAGCCGGGATTTGAACCCGGGTCCGGGGCTCCGCAGGCCCCTAGGATATCCATACTACCCCACTCGGGCGCAGGGAAGCGATAGATGGGGGATTATTAAATCTTTACCCTCGGGTGGGTGGAGAGAGTTTCTGTCAGAGGGTCTTGTAATCCAATATACAAGTTAAATACGTTGTATCTCTCAATACAAATGATATGACATGTTTTAAATAGTGCGACAGCATTTGCGTTGGTATATGGGTAGAAAATATGTTGTAATTGTTGGAGACGTAGTCAAGTCCAGAAAAATTCGTGATCGTCTCGACTACTGGGAGAAACTTAAAATTGTTGCCGATGAAATCAATAGGAATTATAGAGATGTTTTTTACGCCCCTATAGTGATTCTCAAGGGAGATGAAATAAGTGCGGTACTCAAAGATCCGAGTTCAACTTACACAATAATTAGAGAATTTCAGGAATCCTTCCTTCCATATAATATGCGATTCGTTGCGGTTTACGGATTCATAGACGTGGCTTTAGAAACAAAGAACGCGTCCCTCATGGATGGACCTGCGTTTTGGAAAGCGAATAAGTATCTGGAAGAGATTAAGAAAAAGAAAAAATATGTTGTCATTAATATGGGAAATGAAACCATAGACGCTCTTATAACAGCAGTCGCAAACTTGGTGGCATATATTAAAAACACCTGGACGTCCAGAGAACTGGAAATAATTCGTCTATATGAAAAATGTAGAAATCAAAAGAAAGTAGCCGAGAAATACGGCATAAGTCAGCAGGCCGTTTCAGATGCTCTGAAAAGGGCCTATTGGCAGATAGTGAGAGATAGTGAGGATACCATCTTGAAAATATTAGAAAAATATGAGAAAATAGGGGGTTGGACGGTATGATAATAGACTGGCCGACGGTTAGCGTGCTGATCCTGGGATATATGTTTACATTTATAACCAGTACACTTCTGGTTCGTAAAACGATAAATTTCTTAGACGATAGGAAATACAAATTTGAGCTTGATACTGGGTTTGTTATAGGTATTTGTGAAAATTTTATAGTATTAACATTTATCATAGCAAATGAAGTTACCGGACTAGCTTTGATATTTGCCGCCAAAACAATAGTTCGTAGAAAAGATATTGAGGAGAACGCAAAATATTATCTAGCGGGTACTATGGTGAATTTTACGTTCTCTGTTTTTATGGGAATGGTAATAAAATATGTAGTTCTATCGATGTAAAAACGTGTCCCCACAAACCATCCAAAATGGTAATCTGGTGGGCCCGCCCGGACTCGAACCGGGGACCTCCCGCGTGTCAGGCGGACGTCATAACCATCTAGACCACGGGCCCTGTCCTCGCGTGAGTATTGCATACATCTATATTAATTTTGGCACGGAGGTTCTGAAAAACCTTTTTTAACAACCCCGCTTATCGCCGGGTATGCCGCGATTCTACGTACCCCGGAGGATAGTGTTCGGGAAGGGCTCCGCGAGACACATGGCCTCCTTCGTGCACGGGAAGACCATGCTCATAACGGGAAGGAGGACGTGGGCTGCCATAGAGGACTACGTGAACGAGTACGTGAGGAACTACACGCTCCACATATACGAGAGGAGCACGCCCACGGGCGAGCCGTCCGAGGCGGACGTGGAACGTCTCGCCGCAGCCATGCGGGAAACAGAGCCGGAGACGCTCCTGGCGATAGGAGGCGGAAGCGTGATTGATTCCGTCAAGGCCGCGTGGGTTTTCTACGAGCACCCTGAGATCACGTGGAAGGAGGTCTACGCGGGAAAGATACCGCCGCTCAGGAAGAGAGCACGGCTCGTGGCGGTGGAGACGACCAGCGGGACGGGCACGGGCATATCCCCTGCCGGCGTGGTCACCGGGAGGGACCACGTGAAGAGGGGTGTGGCCCACGAGGAGTTGATTCCGGACGCTGCGGTGTACGATGTGAACTTCACGGTGAGCATGTCCAGGGAGACGGCCATATACTCCGGGATGGACGCCCTCACACACGCCCTTGAGGCGTACACGAGCAGGATAGACAACCCGCCGGCGGACACCCTCGCCGCGGAGGCGGTGAAAATCGTACTGGAGTCCATAGAGAGCAGCGCGGAGGGGGACGAGGAGGCGAGGGAGAGAATGCACACGGCCAACATGATGGCCGCCATGGCGTTCTCAAACGCGCGCCTGGGGATATGCCACGCCGTGGCGCATCAAATAGGCGGTCGCTTCAACGTGCCCCACGGGCTGATAAACGGCGTCCTGCTGCCCTACTCCGTGCTCTTCAACAGAGAGGCAACGGAGAAATACGATGCGCTGGAGAGGTATCTGGGGCTGGAGAAGGGCACGCTTCACAGCGTTCTCCTCAACCTCAACGAGGCGCTCGGCATACCCACGGACCTCCAATTCCTCGGCGAGAAGCTGATGGAGATGCTCCCCACGATTGCGGAGGGCTCCGCCGCGTCCTCCCTTATGAAGGTGAACCCCCGGCAGGCAGGCGCTAAGGAAATTGAGGATTTCCTGAGGATGGCGTGGGATGGCATCCGATGAGTACATAGCGACCACGGTTCACGGCTTCGAGGACCTCGCCGCCGCAGAGATAGAGCGAGCCGGCGGAAGAATTCTCCACGTGGACGAGGGGAAGGTGCTCTTCCGCGGCGATTCCACTCTTCCATATATCCTGAACTACGGCTCCAGGACGCTCCACAGGGTCGGACTCCTTCTGCTCAGGGGGGAGTTTGAGCGCTTGGAGGACATCGAAAGGGATGTGCGCTCGCTGGACCTCTCCTGGTGCATAGACCCATCCCTTCCCTTTGAGGTTCGCTTTCGCAGGAAGGGCGATCATGACTTTACCAGCATGGACGCCAACGCCGCGGTGGGCCGTGCCATAATGGAGGGCTATGAGGCCGTAAAGGGGGAGCGGCTGAGGGTGAATCTCTCTGAGCCCTCCGTCTCATTCAGGGGATGGATAATAGATAACAGGTATTATCTGTCCGTGGACCTCACCGGTCGCTCCCTCCACAAGCGCTCATACAGGGTGTATGAGCATCCGGCGCCTCTCAAATCCACTCTCGCCTCTTTACTGGTGATGTGGAGCGGGTGGACCCCGGATAAATCGCTCGTTGACCCCATGGCCGGCTCCGGCACAATACTCGTGGAGGCGGCCTACATCGGGTGGAGGTATCCGCCCAACGCGGACAGGTCGGATTTCCTCATAAAGAACCTGCCCTTCCACGATGAGAACATGGATGCGAGAGTCAGGGAGACCCTCCTCCGGAGGGTGAAACGCGTTCCGCTCCGCATTCTCGGCGTTGAGAAGTATCCGAAGCACGTCAACGGGTGTCGTAACGTGCTCCAGAAAGCGGGGGTGGATGGATACGTGAAATGCATCCAGGGTCTCTGCGAACACCTGCATAGGTATGTGGACGGCGTGGATTACGTGGTCACGAACCCCCCCTACGGGCTGAGGGTCGCGTCCGCGCGCGTTGTCAGGCGCCTCTACGCGGACTTCGCGACTGAATTGAAGAGGCACTTCCCTGGAACGGTCCTCGTTCTCATAACCCCCAGGACCGACTTCGAGGACTTCTTCACCCCGCTGGAGAAGAGAAGGGTCTCCTACGGCGACCTCACGGTAAACGCATACAGGTTCAGGGTGGAGTAGAATGAGAATCATAAAGAATCCGGAGCCATTCGCGAGTTCGTATTTACCCCCCAGGGTTGTCCACAGGGAGAAGGAACTGGAGGAACTGCGAAATGCCATATCCGAGGGCCTCAAAATAGGATGGCCCGGCGTGACGGTGGTAGGTAGAAGCGGCACCGGCAAGACCACCCTGGTGAAGACGTATCTCCGTGAGGTGCCGGGCATATACGTCAGCTGCCTTTTCAACCCCCGCGAGGGGGAGGTGCTGAAGACGGCCATAAGGAGCATGGATGCCCACATATCCCTCAGGGGTCTGAGCAGGGAGAAAATGCTCTCCGTCTTCGCCGGTCTTCTGGAGAGATACAACATCAATATCCTTGTGCTTGACGAGGTTCAGGGGCTGAAGGATAAAGACCTCATATACCGCCTCACCCGCATGGAGGAGCACTGCGGAAGGGGTGTCGCTCTTGTTCTCATCTCCCCCTATCCCGTCTATCTGTCACTTCCCTCCCACGTCGTGGCCGCGCTGGGAAGGTTCACCGAGATACGCATGCGCCCCTACACGAAGGAGCAGCTGATGGACATACTGAGGGACAGGGCCTCTGAGGCGCTCTATGCGGGCGCGTGGGACGATGAGGTCGTGGAGGAGATCACCAGGGTGGCCGCCGAGACGGGTGACGCCCGTCTTGCCATAGAGATCCTTGCGAAGGCGGCATCCCTCGCGGAGAGGGAGGGTGAGGCGAGGATCACCAGGGAGCACGTGATGCGCGTCGTGGCGAGGGTGGGGGCGGCCGTGAGCGCCAGCATGCTGGCGGGGCTGGAGGACGATGAACTCATCATACTGCTCGCCCTGCTCCGCATAATGAGGAGGAAGAGCGAGGCGAGGTTCGTGGAAATTCTGGACGTGTACAACGTTGTCTGTGAGGAGATAGGCCACAGAAAATCCGCCAGGAGCACCGTTCACCGCAAACTGGATGACATGGTCAGGAAGGGACTCCTGGGGGCTGAGCGAGATGCATCCGGCGGGAGGTTTTACTATGCACATCTCGCCACCCCGGAGGAGGGAGAGGAGGTCATTCTGGCTATTCTTTCATCGCGGGTCAAGGAAAGATATAAATAAGAGCACTACATTAAGCATTTTCGCCAATACAACAAGGAGGTGCAGAAAATGGCAGAGGAGAACGTGGTGTTCGTTGGAAAGAAGCCGACTATGAACTATGTGCTTGCCGTGGTGACCCAGTTCAACAACAACGCGGACAGCGTTATAATAAAGGCCCGCGGCAAGGCGATCAGCAAGGCTGTGGACGTGGCGGAGATCGTCAGGAACAGGTTCGTCCCCACCGCCCAGTACAAGGACATACGTATAGGGACGGAGACGCTGCAGAGCGAGCGCGGGGAGACGAACGTATCCTCCATAGAGATTGTGATGCACAAGGTCTGATTTTTAACGCGCGTCCCTGCGTTTTTTCTCTTTCCCATTTCTTCTTATGAAGACAACACCGGCAAAGGCGAGTAGCAGCACCCCTGCCACACCGTTCATCTCCGGAACGACGGTGACGGAGTCCGTTGCGGTATCGTATATGGATGCCGAGTAAAATGACGTCGCCTGAACAGTGAGTGTGAAGTTCTGCGTGGAATTGGCAGGAACGAGAACGGAGACCGTGATGTCCGCGCTATCCCCCGGGAGCAGCGCCCCTGTGTCCGGAATGCCGTTGCCGTTGAGGTCGTATGCTGTATCCACGTAGTCCCACACTCCATCACCGTTGTAATCCGCCGCCACCAGGACACCGCCTATGTACAGATCAACCTCATATCCGGGCGAACCTGAGACTGTTATGTCATAGGCATCAACACCCCACCCCGTGTTGGTCACGGTGTGGGAGAAATTGAGCCAGGTGTCCGCAGTGGGTGGCGTTATGGTTACACTATTATCAGGTGCCACACTAACGTTTGCCGGGATGATGAAGTTTGTGGATACATTGCCGTATACCACGGGGTCGTCCCAGTAGGTGACGAGGACCGTCCACGTGCCCACGGGCGCGTCCAGGGGGAGTGTGAAGGAGGAGTTGAATATCGCATCCCCTCCACTGGCGGTTTCAAGGGCCATAGGGCCCGAGACATATGGCGTGCCGTTGGGGTAATAGACGGTAAAGTTCGCGCCCCCTATGTCATCCGGGCCAAAGGGTGTGCATAGGGATGTGCGCACGAGAACCCCTTCGCCGGCGCGATATGTATACGTCTCAGATGTGGAGTTGTAGAGTTTCACCCATCTCGCTCTTATGTAGTCCGTTGTGGGCAGTTCAACGCGTGAGTCGTACGTTGAGGAGTCGTAATAGATGTCCGCATAGGACACGCCACCGTCAACCTCTATGGTCAGCGATATTGTACTACCGGCGGGTATGGTGATGCCTGCACCGTCCACGTAGAAGACGTGCCATCCTGTCGTGTCCACGAGTTTTCTGTCAAAGCCGATCAGAGTGGAGTTGTAATACAGGTTCACCGTGACCCACGGCCAGGACAGACGCGCTGTGGGCACGATGTAAAGGTATATCTCAACATATCCGGTGAGGTTGACGGAGTAGTATAGCCCGAAGGATGTGGAGAAGGTAGCCGAGCCGCCTGCGTTTATTGTGACGGTGCTCGTTGTGCCGCTGTACTTGATTGCGAGGCCGGACGGGGCAGTTAGATAGAGGGGCTTCATAACGCTCTGGTATGGCACGTTCACCCTGAAGTAGCCGGTGTCGTACACGTCTCCGGCGCTGGCGTTGATTATTGTCAGGTCGCTCCTGCCCTCCGTGCCGAGGGGCACGTGCTTGATGACCATTAGTGTGTAATACTCCAGCGGCCCCATCTCCACCGAGGGCACACCGTTCCCATCCGGGTCATAGGATGCGTTCACGCTGTCCCACAGCCCATCGCCGTCGGCGTCCGTCGCCACCCACGACCCGTTCAGGTAGATATCAAAGGGGAATCCGCCGCTCAGGTCAGCGGTGAGGTTGACGTTGAGAGGCACATTGCCTATGTTCTGGAGCGTGAAGTTCCAGTAGGCGTCGGTGCCAGGAGATGCCTCCACCACGCCGTCCGGGTAGAGAGACACGCCCCTGTCCACGGGGACTATCACCTGATAGGTGTACGTGGCGACATTTCCACTTCTGTCCCTGGCAGTCACGAGCACATCGTAAACACCGCCCACATTGGGGAACGTCACCGATATGTTGTATATGGCGTAGTAGGGAAGCGTTGAAGGTCCCTCCTCGTAAAGTGTTCCGGTGGCGTTGTCCATCCACACAGTTCCGTTCGGATAGTACACGGTGAAGTTCACCGAAGCGATGTCGTAGGTGCCGAGGACGTCAGTCACATTTGCCCACAGGTATGCGCTCTCCCCAGCGGAGAAAATGGTCTGCGTCTCAAGCGTCGTGGCATTCCACGCGCCGCCGTTGACGATGTCCACGGTGGATTCGGCGCTCACGACGGCACGGGAGTCGTACGTGGATGAGTTGTAGTTCACGTCTATGGATGTCCTACTGAACCCGGTGACGTTCATTCTGATCACCAGGCTCTCGCCCCTCCTCACGTGGTCGTTGCCCAATATGCTGAAGGTGTACCACCCTTCCGTGGTCACCGCGGGATAATAGTCGTAGCCGACTTCCCTGTAGGTGTTTGTGGTGTAGTTGTACACAAGCAGCGACACGTTGGCACTGGGAACGAATCTGAAAATCCACCATATGAAATCGTAGGGCACAAGATAGAGGTGAACATCGGCCCCTGTGACGTTGAAGTTCATGGCCGCTGGCGGTGTAAGCGTCCATTCAAAAGACCCGCCGGCGGGGATGTTTGTCGTCCGGGCCACTGTTCCGTTTATGGTATCCATATAACCCGTGCCGGTGGTGGACTGGTAATGAAGATGAAGCACCTCATCGCCAGCCACTGCTCTGACTTCCCAACCCGTCGGTGAGATGTACGGCGCCTCTATGGTATCCCTGTAGGACAGCCAGTTGGTGGCTACCACGAAGAAGCGCATCATGCCTCTGGATGTGATGTTGGCGGAGATCTCCATGGAGCGGTATGCGCTGGCAATCTCCACGGTGGATATGTTCTCCCATCCCGTTCCGTTCCACCTGAGGAGGCGGGCCACGCTGGCCCTCCCTCCCCTACCCATGACCTCCACCATGTAGTCCGCACCCGCGAAGAAGGGCGCGTTGAAGCCGGTGCTCATGTTCCCGTCGGCGTCCACGAATATGGCGATGGTGTCGTTGCCGTACACCCTCCTTATGCCCTTCACGGGCCCTATGTAAACGGATATGGGTCTCCCCGCCCACTCGCCGTACTCCGTGGCGTTGGGAATGGTCGTGTTCAGCCAGTAATCGTCGCCGTCCGGATAGTCGGGGACGCCGTCGCCGTCCACGTCGGGGTGGGACGCGTTGTCCACCACCACCCACTCATTCTCGTCCGGCACGCCGTCGTTGTCAAAGTCGTGCGGGTGCGGGTCCAGGTAGTCCGGGATGGTGTCCCTGTCGCTGTCCACAAGCGTCTTGTTCCTCACCACGGGGACATCCATCCCACCCATTATTCGGCCGTACGTGGATATGAGGAACTTCGTGTCGCGCGGTGTACGCTGCACGGCATATCCTGTGAGGTCTATCGTGGTGTAAGATGCGTCTGCCGCAGATCCTGCCGCGTCCAGAACGTCGCCGACGGGGTCGCCGACGATGCCGCTCCAGTCCTGAAAACCGCCATCTATCAGCACATCCGATGGTGCATAGCCCACATACGCTCTGTCCTCCCTTTCGTCCCAGACCGTCAGAAGGGCACCGGTTCCCGCACTCACGGGTAGCAAACTTACGGTCCTGCCCAGAGATGTGGTCCCCCGCGGCAAAATCTCCACGGAGAGCGTGCCGTTGCCTGTGAGGGGTATGGGCGTGTTAAAGGTGAAATTGACAGATCCATCATGGTCGGGTATCGCATAGGATATATTCTCACCCCTGTATATGAGGCGGAACGATAGGTCCATGGGGAGGGCGGTGCCTTCAAACGCGAAGTTTATCCATCGGACGCTGCATCTTCCCAGCGTGAAGTAGTCCACTGTGACCAGAGGCGTCCAGATGTCCACGGGTGCTATGTTGTTTGCATCCGCCACGCGGAATCCGAGCAGTTCACGGGCGGGTGCGAACTTCAGGTCGCCTGTATCCACATCGCCCCTGTAATCCGTGGTCATTATGGCCAGTTTTCCCCCGCTGACGTTCACGGGAATCATCATTTCCAGTCTGTCGCCGTCAACGGCCACGGGCAGCCCGCTAACCCTGCCGAAGCCGTTCCAGGCACCGCGTGCGGTGGCGTTGTACGTGTAGAACCCGCTCCTGACCACGTGGTCATCCCAGCCGTAGACCTCAACCATGTAGTCCGCACCGAGGCCCGCTGCAGGATATCCCGTATCGGGTCGCCCGTCCGCATCTATGAACACATAAATTCCAGATGACCGGTTGAAGAGCGCACCCGCCGTGTGCATGTAAATGTACGAACTCTCTCCCATCCCTATTATCCGGTATTCAACGATGTCTATGTAATCAGGTGCCACGTCTCCCCTGGTATCCCAGATTGCGGGCACGTTTTTCCACTCCTCAAACGAGCCGTCCACACCCACCTGAACGTACGGAACGAAAAACGTGTAAAGGAGGAGCGGCGACAGGAGTATGATGAGAAGCAGGGCGGATGCGACGACCATCCTCTGCCACCGCGGTCTCCGCGGTGGTTTTATCTTCCTCGCTATGGTGTTGCCGTTCACCAGGCCGTTCCCGTTGATGAGCCCCTCCTTGACTATCCTGCTCACCACGCCGTTTATGGCACCGTTCACCATTCCATTTACACGTCCGTTCACATGGCCGTTTACGTGCCCATTCACCCTCCCGTTTGTGAACCCGCGGGACTGCCTCCCGTTGACAAATCCCCTTTTCGCTCCCTTTAGGCCGGGCGCTGTTCCTTCTATCCAGCGGTCGCCGTAAATCCTCGCCCGTTCGCGGGCAAAGGCCTCGTAATCCCTGTCCCCTATTCTGGCGGCCAGGTCCGCTGCCACCTCCCACAGCTTCGGATTGGTCTTTTCGCTCTCCGCCAGGGCGGAATACCTGCGGAAGGCATCAACGAGCCCGTCGGCTGCACCCAGACGCGTTATTATGCTCGTGGGAGCCCGCCCCTCTTTCTCAACGTACAGGTCGTATGCCCTTTTGAAAGCCTCCTGGGCTTCCTCATCCCGCCCCATTTTCTCCAGTATCTCGCCTCTCACTTCCCAGAGGCGCGGGTCATCGGGATATTTTTCAAGCAGGGCGGTGTACCTCTCCAGAAGTTCCTGCAGGCGGTCTCCTTCAGAGCCCCACCTCATTCTGAAGTCCGCTGCTATGCTCCTTCCTCTGCTCACTTTCCACCCGCACACGGGGCACTCATCTAAGTCATCCATGTAAGAACCGCATCTGGGACAGAGTCCCTTCTTGCAGGAATCGCACATGTGGGCGTTGAGGACGAGTTTCCCGCACTTATCGCATCTGTGAACCTCCCCCTCCGCCACCTTCGTGGGGTCGTGGGCGCGAAGGAACTCCATGATCTCCTTCGCCCTGGCCAGGGGGAGGCCTGAAACCATCGCAACCTCATAATCGCGGCTGCGGAGGAGGTCCTCTACACCGTCAAAATGGGCGCGGAGCCGCTCTATCGCCTCCGGCTCCACATCTGGAATCTTGGATAGGACCTCCTCCAGCATCGGTGAAAACAGCGGGGCCGGTGGATATAAAGTTTCTACACATTTTTGAGATTATTCTTCACTTTTCTGAGACGATAGTTTTATAACCTCTATCCTGACCCCTCCCTCGGGGCACCTGTAGAAGGCGACTATATCCCCTGCCCGGACGTTGAGACGGCGCACCACGCTCTTTTTGAGCGTGATCCTGTAATAACCCTCTCTGCCGGGAGTGGACACCTTCACTATGTCTATGATGCCTTTTTCTCCCATCTTCCCATTATATTAGGAAGTTTATACTATATAAAGAATTCCCTCAAAATTCATGGGGTGAAGTCATTTTTAGAGATTTTTGGTATTTACCCAAAAATTTATTAAATAATTATAGCGTGCGCCCCTCAAGAAGCGCTTTTATGAGAATGGCATCCCCCTCTATGTTGGGACTCTCTGAGATAGCGACACCTTTCAGGTTGAACTCCCTCCACACCTCCACCATGTCCCTGTAGTTGAGGTCGGAGTCCCCCAGGTTCAGATGCTTCCTTTCTCCCTTCCCGCTGTATTCAATTCCCGAGAAGTGTATGTGCATGTTGTCCAGCGCCTCACGTCCCAGGACATCCTCCATCTTTGTGAGGACCTCTCTCCACTCCTCCGGTGTGTTGTATCTGCCTCCGGAACGCGCATGCAGGTGGGCAAAGTCCATGCAGGGGAGCACCATATCTACCTCCTGAGAGAGACGGAGGAGTTCGTCCAGATCGCCGAACTGCGTGGCCTTCCCCGTGAGTTCGGGCCTGACCCATATGGATATACCCTCGTCTTTCAGAGTGCTCACGATGTTCTGAAGTGCATTCCTTACGATCCTGTACACTTCCCCATGGTCCATCTTACCGTAGTAGGCCGCGTGGAAGGTTATGGAGTACCCGCCAGCGTACCACGCCACCCTTGCCGTGCTGAGTATCCTGTCCACGCTTGCCTCTCTTTTCTTCGGGTCCTCCGAGGTCAGGTTTATGAAGTAGGGGCCGTGGGCGGTGAGCACAACATCAACCTCGCGCGCCGCCTTTCCGACGTTCTCGGCCATCTCCCTCTTCATCCTCACGCCCCTCACGAACTCCACCTCCATGGCATCCAGACCGAGTCGCCTGACGTGGTACACGCCTTCAAGCGTTCCCCTCCCCGGAGTGCTGATGGGGATCCCCGCGGTGCCTATTCTAAGACGGTCCATGCCCCGCATATCCATGCCATGCGCACTGGTGATTTTAAACTTTGTCCCTATTTTAACCCTTACTTTGCGCGCACCCTCCCCTTGGTGAATGCAATTAAAACTCGTCAGAAACGTGTTTTCTTTTCACTGGAAATAAAGGTTTTGCGCAAGAAAATGGTAAAAAAACGTTAAAATAGGTGCCGCGTGTTATGGTGTCTGGCGAGGGTTATGGTCAACGTTGTTATAAAGAGAAGTGGAGAGAAGGTACTCTACGACCGCTCCAAGATCGTGAGGGCGATACTCAGCGCGCTGCGCGAGACGAAGGAGGTGGAAAATCCCGAGAGTGTCGCGGAGGAACTCGCCCTCCGGGTGGAGAGGGAACTTGAGGAGAGGTTCAGGGAGAGCATCCCCACGGTGGAGGACATTCAGGACATAGTGGAGCATACGCTCTGGGACGCCGGATACCGCAAGACGGCCAGGGCCTACATCGTCTACAGGGAGGAGAGGAAGAAGATACGCGAGATAAAGCAGATGTACGGCGTCAGGGACGATCTGAAGTTGTCCGTGAACGCCATAAAGGTGCTGGAGAGCCGCTACCTGCTGAAGGACGAGATGGGCAACGTTGTGGAGACGCCCAGGCAGATGTTCTGGCGCGTCGCGAAGTACATCGCCCTGGTGGACATATTCTACCACGAAGAGGTGTACGACGTCACGGGCAGGCAGAAACTGCGCGAGGCCACCGCGGTTTACCAGCCGAGCAGGGCGGACCTGACGTACTGGGACATGGTGATGCTCAAGAGGACGTACAGCATAATGAGCCGCGAGGGGCACATGAGGGTAAGCTTTGATGAGGTTCTCCGCCTTCTGGACGACAGGTGGGATGAGATAGAGGAGGTGGCGAGGGAGTTCTACGATATGATGGTGAATCGCCTTTTCCTCCCCAACTCCCCCACCCTGATGAACGCCTCAACGAAGCTGGGGCAGTTGTCGGCGTGCTTCGTCCTGCCCATAGAGGACGACCTGGAGGCGATATTCGATGCGGTCAAGTACGCCGCGCTCATTCACAAGAGTGGAGGCGGAACGGGCTTCTCCTTCTCCCGTCTCCGTCCCAAGGGTGACATCGTGGGCAGCACGAAGGGCGTGGCCTCCGGTCCCCTCAGCTTCATGAGAATATTCGACGTGGCAACGGACGTGATAAAGCAGGGGGGCAAGAGGCGGGGCGCGAACATGGGCATACTGCGGGTGGACCACCCGGATATCATGGAGTTCATAACCTCCAAGGACTCGGAGAACCGCGTTCTGAGCAACTTCAACATAAGCGTGGCGGTGACGGACCGCTTCATGGAGGCCGTTATGAACGACGATGAATACGAACTGATCAACCCGAGGAACGGGGAGGTGGTGGCGAGGGAGAAGGCCCGCCGCGTGTGGGACACCATAATAGCCCAGGCATGGAAGACGGGCGATCCCGGCGTGATATTCATAGACGAGATCAACAGGCACAACCCCACGCCGCACCTGGGGGAGATAGAGAGCACGAACCCATGCGGGGAGCAGCCGCTTCTGCCCTACGAGTCGTGCAATCTCGGCTCAATAAACCTTTCCCGCTTCGTCGTCAACGGCGAGGTTGACTGGGACTCTCTCAGAAGGGTTGTGCACAGGGCCGTGCACTTCCTGGACAACGTGATAGATGCGAACAACTTCCCCCTGCCCCAGATTGAGAGGATGACAAGGATGAACAGGAAGATAGGGCTGGGCGTCATGGGCTGGGCCGAGATGCTAATCAAACTCGGGATACCCTACGACTCGGAGGAGGCGCTGGAACTCGCGGAGCGCGTCATGAAGTTCATAAACGACGAGAGCCACAGGGCCAGCCAGAAACTGGCAGAGAAAAGGGGCGTGTTCCCCGCCTGGGAGGGGAGCGTGTGGCACAGCATGGGCGTGAAGATGAGGAACGCCACCACCACGACCATCGCCCCCACGGGGACAATCTCCATCATCGCCGGCACCAGCAGCAGCATAGAGCCGCTCTTCGCCGTGGCGTTCATACGCCGTGTGCTGGACGGACAGGAGTTGCTGGAGATAAACCCGCTCTTTGAGGAGGTGGCCAAGAGGGAGGGATTCTACAGCGAGAAACTGATGTGGGAGGTCGCCAAGACGGGAAATCTGGCCCACGTTGATGGAGTGCCGGAGCACGTGAAGGCGCTGTTCAAGACGGCCCACGAGATAGCCCCCGAGTGGCACATAGCCATGCAGGCCGCCTTCCAGAAGCACACGGACAACGCGGTGAGCAAGACGGTGAACCTCGTATCCACGGCCACACCGGGGGACATTGAAAAGGTGTACCTGCTGGCGTGGAAGTACGGGTGCAAGGGCGTCACGGTGTACAGGGACAAGAGCAAGGTGGAGCAGGTGATACACACGGGCATGAGCGAGGAGAAGATAAAGGAGATACTGGAGAAGAAGGAGAGGGAGGAGAAGCAGGTCACCATAGACCTCTACCTCAAACTGGACGCGACGTTTGACGAGGCGTGCCCAAGCGGGGTGTGCGATAAGTGAACATATACGTGGTGGGGGGCGCCGGAGCGGGGAAAACCACGCTTTCGCGCCGCCTCTCATCGCACCTCTCCTGTCCCTATGTGAATCTGGACCCGGCCACCCCTCAGGAGGGGGCGGATTTTGATGTCCGTGCGCACGTGAGAACCGAGGACATTATGAAACAGTACGACCTGGGGATAAACGGTGCTCTGCTGCGCTCCATGGAAGTCATATCATCCTCCTTCTCACGGATAGCGGATGAGATCTGCGCCCTAGGGGATTTTAAGGTCATCGACACCCCCGGCCAGCTGGAGGTGTTCCTGCACGGCGACGCGGCCAGGAGAATTATGGAGCACACGGCCAGATGCGGCGCCAACGTTCTGCTTCACGTGGTGGATGCCAGCATGTGTCGCACGTTTGAGGGCTTTCTGGCAGCCTTCGCCCTCACGCTCTTCGTGGAGATGCGGCTGGAGACCGCTGGCATCGTGGTATTCACGAAGTCGGATCTGCTCGCGCCGGGGGATAGGGAGCACATCCTGACCCTCTGCAGCCCCGAGGGGTTTGAAGAGGCCGCCAGGGCAAGGGGCGACTTTACCGGCGGGTTTGCATTGAGCATGAGGGAGTTTCTGTCGTACCTTTCCATCACATCCCGCCCTCTCTTGGTGTCGGCGGTGACGGGCGAGGGGCTGGAGGAGCTGATAGACCTGCTCCATGAAGTCCAGTGTTCCTGCGGGGATCTGACTTAGAGGTAATGGCGCTGCGCCTCCACGACCTCCGCGGAGGTTGCCGCGCGCGCGTAATCCTCCAGCGGTTCCCTGTTGAGCGTTAGAAATCCCGGACCCCACTTAAATGCGCTCAGGAGTCGCTCCGCCTCCTCCCTGTAGCCCATTATGTAGAGCGCGGCGGCCAGCGCCTCCGCGGTGCTCAGTTTGAAAGGTCTACCGTAGTTGACGGGGTTCGCAGCCAGCAGATACGGGAGGGCGCGCGCGTTTCCTTCTATTCTGGAAAAAACCTCCTCCGCCCTCTCCCACGAGCAGTCCACGGCCACGAGTCCCCTCCTCTCCGCCAGGGGTGCATCCTCCCGGGAGAGCGCCTTAGTGACGAAGGGCGATAACACTATGGCCCCACGTGGCACGGCCCGCGGAGAGCGCAGCATCTTCACGTAACCCATCTTTGCGAGGCGGCGGGCCGTGCATTTCTTCGGGTCATCCTGATTGAGGTGGAGCACGTAGAGGTTCACGGGCCCACATGGGGTAAACGGATATATACGGTTTCGCTTATCGTCCAGCATGGACATCTCCCGTCTCAAGGGCTTCAGGGAGTTCCTCCCGGACGAGATGGAGGCGCGGAGGAGGGTATTTGAGGTCATGCGGCAGACGGCCCTCTCCTTTGGCTTCGGCGAGGTGGACATGCCGAGTTTAGAGCGCCTTGACCTCTTCAGGGTCAAGAGCGGGGAGGAGATTGTGGAGCAGACGTTCAGCTTCGTGGATAAGGGGGGTAGGGAGGTTACGCTGATCCCGGAGCTCACCCCCGCGCTGGCGAGGATCGTGGCGCACCGCAAGGACCTGCAGAAGCCGGTGCGGTGGTTTTCCATTCCCAAAATCTGGCGCTATGAAGAGCCGCAGAGCGGGCGTCTGCGCGAGTTTTACCAGTTCAACGCCGACATATTCGGCTCTTCAAGCATATACGCGGATGCGGAGGTCATAGCGCTTGCCATGGAAATACTGCACCGCCTCGGTCTGGCAGGTAAGTTCCAGATGCGCATATCCGACCGGTACATGATGGAGGCCATACTGAGGGAGTTCGGCGATGTGGATGTGGACCGCGCCTTCAGGGCCATAGACAAGATCGGCAGGGCGGACGAGGGATGGATACAAAACGAGCTCATATCAGCGGGCATACCCGACCCCGACGAGTTCATGGGCTTCATATCCTCCCACGGGGGACAGGAGGTGCTGGATGATATAGAAGCCGCATACCCGTCCACGCGGCCCAGATGCGAGAGGCTCCGGGACCTCATGTCCCTGCTGGATGCCTACGGTTACAGGGAGCACGTGGTTGACCTCTCCATAGTGAGGGGCCTCGCGTATTACACGGGTGTGGTCTTTGAGGCCCACGACGCGAAGGGGGAGTTCAGAGCAATTCTCGGTGGAGGCAGATACGATACCGTTGTGAAGCTCTTCGGCGGGGAGGACACGCCCGCCGTGGGGTTCGGGATGGGCGATGCGGTCCTCGAACTCCTTATGCGGAGGGAGGGCGTGTGGCCGGAGGAGAGGTTCTCCCCGGACGTCTTCGTGGCCAGCGCCGGTGCGAGGGAGTACGCGATAGAGGTGGCCATGAAACTCCGCCGTGAGGGATTCCGGGTGGAGATGGACCTGAGCGGAAAGGGGTTATCAAAGCAGCTGAGATACGCCTCCAGAAGAGGCATACCCTTCGTGGTTATCGTTGGGGACCGGGAGATGGAGAAGGGAGTGGCCGTCCTCAGGGACATGGCGGCTGGCACGCAGGAGGAGGTCCCGTTAAAGGATCTCCCCGCTCTGCTCAGGGGTAGGTTGCCATGATCAGAGAGAGGTCCGCAGGTGCGGTCGTCTTCACCGAGGAGGACGGTTCGTTGAAGTACCTTGTTCTCCACTACCCGGCGGGCCACTGGGACTTCCCCAAGGGGCACGTGGAGGAGGGCGAGAGCGATGTGGAGGCGGCGCTCAGGGAGGTGAAAGAGGAGACGGGGCTGGACGTGGAGATAGTGTTCGGATTCCGCGAGGTCATAGATTATGTCTATTCCAAGGGAAACGTGCTATCTCATAAAACGGTTGTGTTTTTCCTCGCGAGGGCTGAAGATGCGGAGGTGCGCCTTTCAAGCGAGCACACGGGCTACGCATGGCTGCCCTACGGCGAGGCGATGAGCCGCATCACCTACGAAAACTCGCGTAAGGTGCTCTACAAGGCGAACGCATTTCTAAGAAATCTGGTAATGAAATAAATAAAAAGAGGGCATAATGATTATGTGCTGGTCATTTCAATCTGCGTGCAAGCAGGGCGAGGATTGCTATCGCTGCAAGGGCTGCTATGGCGTTCAGTTCCGGCACGACGGTGTTCAGGGTTATGTCCACCTGCTGGCTCTGTACGGAGGTGTCGACTGTTGTGGAGTTGGAACCTGAGCCGCCGGTTGTGGAGTCGTATGCGTCGACGTTTATTGTATCGCCGGATAGGAATCTGAGTGCTGTTATGTCGGTTGAGTAGTATCCTGTGGCGTCTGTGTAGACGGAGATGGTGAGTCCTGTTCTTGGGTCGGTTATGTTCACCTGGACGTTTGCGGCCGGGGTTCCGTCGCTGTAGTAGACGTATCCGTATATGGTGTGTGTTGGTATGTAAGGCATGACGACGTAGGAGGGCGTTGACGAGTAGTCGTATGCCATGTATCCTTCGGATGGTTTGCCGTACTCTATGCGGACGTTATCGAATCCGACGGTCCATGGGTATGTATCGCCTCTGTTGACGCCTGTGACTTCGAATGCGACCTTGATGTAGTATGTGGTCGTTGAAGAGGTGACGATTGATGACACGTCTATTGGTCCGACGGATGTCCATGCGGATGTTCCTGTGACTGATGTCTGCCAGACGGGGGATGTCGTTGGCAGTCCGGTTGCGGTTTCCACGTACACGTATATGGTTGCTCCTGTCTGCCCTGCACCGAATGCGGTGCATGTCCAGTCGAGGTAGAGGTTGGCGTATGTTGGGTCGAATGACGGTGTGAATGCGAGTTCCCAGTATCCGCTGGGGTTGTAGGTTGTGGTTGATGGACCCGAAGTTGGTGCGGATATGCTGACTTCCAGGTATCCGTTGGGGTTACCGCCCGTGGTTTGCCATGTACCGCTGGCGTATGTTCCGTCGTTCCAGTCGTAGTACGTCCATCCGGTTGAGGATGAGTCCACGTCGGGGTTGGGGGTGACGTTTGACTGTCCCTCAGCGTACGTGACGTTGAGCCATATTTCCACTATGACTCTGTCGCCTGCGGGTACGGTTCCGTTGCCGTTGAAGTCGTATGTCCATGAGAACTCGTGGTAGTCGGTGTAGAGGGATATGTTTTCATCGTCGAGTGGGGTGGTGAAGAGTTCAACTGGGCTTCCAGCGTTGTATCTGAGCACGCGTGCATAGAAGTATCCGCCCATGAGCCCGTTCTTCTTTCCGTAGACGCTGAAGTTCCACACGCCGACGACGGAGTGGTCGGATGCGAATGCATCGGTTATCCACTGGCCGACGAGGTAGTTTCCTATTCCTGTTGAGACGTCCACGAGTTTTTCGTTGATTGCTGCCTCAAGGCTCTCCTTGCTGAGGTTTTCGTATCCTGCGACGGCGGATGTCTGTATCTGGAAGTATAGTTTCTCGGCGATTTTTAGCGGCCCGGACGTGTCGTTTGCCTGCATTCCGTCGTTGTCCGTGGCCACCATCTTCAGATACACGTTATCCGCGTATCCTTCCGGCACGTTCCAGTCGTAGGTACCGGTGTTTGCCAGTCCGGTGGCGAGCGTTGTCCACGTTGTTCCGCCGTCGTAACTGGCGTATATGTCAATCGCGGTGATGCTTCCCGTCGGGTCATTGTCGTAGGCGTTGTACTGGACGGTGCACACGCTTCCCGGCGAGAGCACGTCGCCCGCGTTCGGCCACGTGATCTCAACGCTCGGCGGCGACGGCACGTTGTCTACCCAGAACGGCCCCTCTACGTCCTCGCCTGTTGCACCCTGTGAGTCCGTCGCAACCACCTTTATGTAGTACTGCCCGTCGGGGACGGTTGTGGTGTCCCACGGATAGCTACCCGTGTTGCTCGTACCCGTGACGATGGGAGTCCACGTCGCGTTGTCCGTGCTGTAATATATATCTATCGTGAGAGATGTGCCATCTTCTATATCGCTGGCCGTCCACTGTATGTTTATGGTGCCTGAGACAACATCGCCTGCAAGCGGATACGTTATGTCAACGGTTGGCGGTGTGTTGTGCACAACATTCAGCCATGCGTGTTCGTAGTACTCCGACCAGTCCTGACCGTCGTAGGCACGGACCATGATGTGGTGCAGTCCCTCAGGCACGAGCGAGGTGTCCCAGTTGAACCACCAGGTGCCGTCGGGGGCCAGATTAACGGAAGTGGTATCCCACCAGTCACGGTCTATGCATATCTCCACTCTGTAAACCGTGGTGTCATAGGGTGGGGCACTATCGGGGTCGGATATTGTTCCGGATATGTTCACTATGCCATATACGGTGGTTGTGTTTATGTTGGGGATATCCAGAGTGCTGTATATCTTCGTTCCGTTAACGGGCGACGTCATCTCTATGACGGGCTCCTCATTGGGATAGTCCGTAGAGGCGAGCATGGCCTTAACAAAGTCGTCCCAGTTGGTTTCTATTGTTATCCTAGATAGATCATAGTCGGTTCTGTAACTTGCACCGTTCTCCACATAAGCCTTTATGCCGTACTCCCCGAGGTTCTGGTTATGCATCATAATCACGCCCGCGCCGTCGGCATCGGGGTCAGAGATATTTATGAGTCGGCCAGCGCTGTTGTATATCTCGGCATCGGTTGAAGCCGGTATCTGGGACTGTATCTGATAGCAGAAATCAACCATATCCCTGTCGAAGTCGTATCCCACGGTGGCCTGCCAGGTTGCAGCGTTGTCCCTTGCCGTTGTTATCTGCGTGTTCAAAGTCCCTGCCTGGTGCATAAGTTTCTGGCCAAAGGCATTTAAAGCCTCTATCATGTAATAGTGGTAAAGTGTGTTATTTATTGCAGAGAGTGTGGTGTATGCTCCTGATGTGCCATAGTAAAGATAGTATTCATCGCATATGGCTAATGCGAATGCTTCTGGGGATATTGAAGGATTATTATTTATGTGTGGCATAACATTCTGGTATTCAAAACCATCTCCGCCTATGGAATCCTCTGAGGAGACTGTGTAATTTGTGAAGAGCATCTGGTTATAATTTACCCCGTTTTCAGCCATTAGACATTCGTCATGACTTATCACGTCAATCCAGTCTCCGGTGTCTCTATGAACGGTCTCAAGCGCTGTCACCAGATCCGCAAGGTCTATGTTTGTTCCATCGGTGTCATCCCAGCATTCTCCGTAAAGCGAACCACCGTGGTTCCACATGTCCAGCCAATACTTGTCTGCCGGGTAGTTGGCCATGCACCATTCTATGAAGTTTATGAGCAGGTTCACATCGCCCATATCCAGTTCATTGGTCGCTGGCCACCACGTTGGGAGCCCTGTGGTTACCTGCGATATAGCACTGCCGTCAGCTCCCACATAAAGGGCACTATCCCCGCTCACAGAATCGTCTTTTATTATTATAACGGCAACCCCCGGAACCGTCCCTGCAGTCTGGAATTCTGAGAGGTCAGCGTCTCCATAGGTGTCAAGATTGTTGTCTCCATCCAGATAACACATAACCGTCCACTGATACAGAGCCTTGGTCTGAGTTTGTTCTGTTTCTATGTTCTCCTGCATCGGTGGTGCGAAGACCACGCTTAGAGTTCCCAGCACTATCAGAAGCCCTACTGCCACATAAATCGCACGTTTACCGCCGATCATCCTTTCGCCTCCCATTATGCGCTCAAGATTCCCTATGAATATATTTTTTAAAAAGATTTTGTTCACATTCTGGATAAAAATGTATAACCGGGTACATAAAAAGGCAATCCATCCGGGGCGACAGAAGGTTTTTAATAACACCATTTCAATCGCTCATAATATGGAGAGAAAAACCCTGATCGCGCTGTGCCTTGTGTTCGCACTACTCGCCGTACTGTTAACATATTTGCTGACCCAGGTAGGCGGTGGCACACACCATCCCTGGGGCGAGGTCTTGAAGTTGACGAACAGCGAGGATGTGGCAACGTCGCCATCTCTCGTTGAGTACGATAATGTGATGTATCTTTTCTACGCTGACCGAGGGGTGGCCCAGCCGGTTCGCCTCGCATTCATGCGCGGTGGTTTCTACGAGTGGTCAGAACCCGTTTACCTCACAAACGACACCTATCTGCCCACGGACATCCACGCTGTTGTTTTCGGCGGCGAGATATACGTATTCTGGGAGGACTCCCGAACCCCTCTCCCCATAATATATTCCATGCACGGTGATGGTAAAACGTGGTCCGAACCCGTGAAGATAGACGAGGGACGATACCCCTGCCCTCTGGCGCTGGGCGATAGGCTCTACGTAGCCTACTCCGGGACAACCGGCAGAGGTCTGAAGGTTGCGGTTCTTGATGGAGGCGGATGGAGATTGCACACGCTCTCAGAGCAGGGCCGTTCTCCACGCCTCGTTGCAGTTGGAACATCCGCCTATGTCGTCTGGAGCGACGGTGGCGTTATAAAGGCGTCCCGCTTGGCCTCCACCGTCGCGCTGACCGAAATAGTGGACATAGCCGAGGTCGGCACGGACATAGTGCGCATCCCGGTGGCCCCTGCGGACGATGGATTCTATGTGGCGTGGTCACAGTACGTGGCGGAGAACAACTATGAGGTCTACATCACTCGTGTCTCCACATCCTCCGGCACACCGGCACCCTCCACCGCGGAGAGGGTATCGCACGCGGAAGGACTATCCACTGACCCCACCATAGCGTGGCGAAACGGAGTTCTTTACGTCGCATGGGCGGATAAACGCACAGGGACGTATCAGGTAATGCTCCGTATAAAGAAAGACAACGCGTGGAGTGAGGAGTTAACCGTGTCCGGCGGAGATGTTGAGTGCACCTCCCCGCACATATTCAACCTTTCATCCGGTCCATATCTCATATGGGAGAGACACGAAAAAACCTTCAATCTGTGGGGGGCCGAGTTGAAGGAGGGATAAAGAAAATTATTTATTGCCCCAAGCCCCTTCTTTCCCGGGATAGCCATGGCGGTGAAGGTCAAGACGGGCATATACGGGCTGAATGCTCTGACCAATGGAGGGTTCAACGCTCACTCGGTCACTGTTGTCATAGGCCCGGCGGGAGCGGGGAAAACGACGTTCGCGACGCAGTTTCTGAGAAGAGGGCTTGAAATTGGGCAGGAAGCCATCTTTGTGAGTTTGGATGAGAACAAGGAGCAGATCATAAGGGACGCCGTGGAGATGGGCTGGGAGGACATACTGGATTATCTGAAGAACGACATGCTGGTGTTCATAGACGCCAGCGGAAGGGAGTTCGCGGAGTTCATAAGGAAAGAGCTGCCCGGCTTTGTGGAGAAGTGGAAGGGAGCCGACGCCAGGATAGCCATAGACCCCCTGACACCCGTTATCTGGAGCACCCCGGAGAGGTACAGGCAGAGGGAGCTCATAGGGTACCTATTCAGGCAATTGAAGAAACTGGGAACGGTCGTCGTGACCCTGGAGGAGCACGGACCCCCGGACCTCTCCTCGCCGGAACTTGTGATTCCCATATACCTCGCGGACAACGTCATACATCTGAGGTACAGGCCCGAGGACCCGAACACGCAGAGAAAGCTCAAGGTGGTGAAGACCAGGAGCAGCAAGCACAGCGAGTTGACGCACGAGTACAGGATAGTGAGAGGGATAGGCATCGTTGTCATGAGGCACGGCTACACGCCCCGCCAGACGAGAGAGGTATCACACCGCCTGAAGAGGGAGTTGCTGAGGAGAATTGAGGGCTTCCCTCCGGTGGTCAGGGAGCAGATAGCGAAGGCTCTGGACCTGATCACGGACGACGACCTTGAGGGCGTGGAACTGGACGAACTCGTGGACAGCATCTTTGAGGAGTATCTATGAGGAGGATCACTGAGGAGCTGAAGAGAGCTCTTGCGGCCCCCGGGGGTGAGGGCCCACATCCCCTCTCGCACCCCGTGAGGAGGGAGGTGCTCTACCACTTCAGCGGGAATCCGTGTTCCACGGCCTCGCGGATAGCGCGCCTGGTGGGGGTTAGCACACGCACATCGCAGTGGCACGCTGCAAAGCTGATGACCCTCAACCTCCTTGAGAAATATGTGCGCGGGGAAAGGGAAAGGTATTACGTCCCGGGGAGCATATTGGTGGAGGATATCCCGCTCTTTGAGGCCCTTCAGATGAGGGGTGTTCGCAGGGCCATCTCACTGCTTTACAGGTACGAGACGCTTCTGTCCTCCGACCTGGCCGGGATGAGGGGCAGGTCCAGCGTTTACAGGGGAATTGGAACGCTGATGAACCTTGGTTTTGTCAGCGCCACGTCGTCCGGGAGGACCACCGGCTACTGGCTCTCTGAGGCGTACTTCGTAAAGAGGGAGAGGTACCGCGAGAGGGTGGGCGACGTGGCCGCTGGCTTTCTGGATCTCCTCTCCGCCACGGGGCTAAACGTGGTATCATCGGAGATCATAGGGGATGAACTCATAGCCGTGGTGGAGAGGGCAACGCGGTTCAGCGTTAACCTCGTGGTGAACCCGCTGGAGAGAATTCTGGAGGAGTTGCGCTATGAAGGGAGTGGAAGTGCTGAAGAGGATGGCGGCTGAGAGGGCCGTGGATTACGTGAGGGATGGCATGGTGGTCGGGCTGGGAACGGGCAGCACGGTCTATTACGCCCTGCTGAAACTCGGCGAGAGAGTTCGGGAGGGTCTGGACATAGTCGGCATACCGACCTCGCGCAGGACGGAGGAAATCGCGAGGCAGCGGGGGATAAAACTGGGCGACATAAACGATTACCCGGAGATTGACCTGACGATAGACGGCGCCGACGAGGTTGATTCAAACTTAAACCTCATCAAGGGTGGCGGCGGCGCGCTTCTGCGTGAGAAAATAGTCGCGCACGCCACATCCTTTGAGATAATAATCGTGGACGAGAGAAAACTCAGCGAGGTTCTCGGCTCCTTTCCGCTACCGGTGGAAATAGTCCCCTACGGATGGAGAAGGACAATGAAAGTGCTTGCCTCGCACGGATGCACGCCCTCGCTCAGGATGAACGGTGGCTCACCCTACCTGACAGACAACGGGAATTACATAGTGGACTGCGCATTCGGGAGAATAGAGGACCCCGCGGGACTGGAGGAGAAACTTCTCAGAGTACCGGGCGTCGTTGAAGTGGGGCTCTTCGTTGGCATGTGCGACCTTCTAATAATAGGAAAAGATGGGGGAGTGGAGGAGGTCAGGCGCTCATAGGAGTTTTTCGAGCGCCTTTATCCTCTTCTCTATATCCTTTATCTTCTGTCTCTGGTCCTCTATGAGTTCCTGCACGATCTCCGAGAAAGGCCTCGCGAGGCGATATCCATGCACAGGCCTTCCTTTGCCCTCTTTCTTGATATCTCTCTTCACGACCCATCCCTTCTTGCGGAGCCACTGCATGGCTATGGATACCTCTGGTTGTCTGAGACCGGTGTGCTTCTCTATCTCCCTGCTCACCGTCTCGTCCTTGTCCTTTATGAACGCCAGGACCTTGGCCACACTTCTCGGCAGACCGCACTCCATCAGGAGTCCAACGACCTTTGCGTTCTCGGATACGCGCGCCACATCTATCACCTGGCCTTATATTAAATATCAAGTATATAAGGTTTTTCTTTTCGCGATTTGTTAACAAAATTGTGGGCAAACAAAACGCGTTCAGAGCGGCATCTGTATTAAACGAAGCGCGGATGCTGGCACCCGAACGGAACCTTTATATACTATTCCATATAGTGAATTCAAACTCCCCGGACGGGGAGGATAGGTGATGTTATGAGCAGGAAGTTCATGGAGCATTATGTCACTGAGTGTCCAGAGTGCGGTTCAGCCCACCTGACAATGGATTATGAGCGCGGTGAGTTGATATGTGAGGACTGCGGTTGTGTGATTGAGGAAACCTTCATAGACCAGGGGCCTGAGTGGAGGGCCTTTGATTCTGAGCAGGACGAGAAGAAGGCGAGGACTGGAGGCCCCCTGACGTATCTCAGCCATGATAAGGGCCTCGCGACGGAGATTTCGTGGTCCAACAAGGATTTCTACGGCAAGAGGATACCCCACAGGAACAGGGCGCAGATATACCGCGTGAGGAAATGGCACCAGCGCATAAGGGTGAGCAACGCGGCAGAGCGAAATCTCTCGGTGGCGCTTCAGGAACTCAACAACATAGCGGGAAAGATGGGCCTTCCGCGCGATGTGAAGGAGACGGCTGCCATAATATACAGGAAGGCGGTGGACAAGAACCTCATCAGGGGAAGGAGCATAGAGAGCATAGTCGCCGCCTCCATCTACGCGGCATGCCGCAGGGCGGGGATGCCGCGGACGCTGGCGGAGGTCTCCAAGGCGAGTGACGTGTCCAAGAAGAAGATAGGGAGGGCCTACAGGCACATCACCAAGGCGCTCAAACTGAATCTCAATCCGACCACCCCCTCCTCCTACATCCATCAGTTCTGCAGAAAACTGGACCTGGACAGGCGTGTGGCCCTCAAGGCGGAGGAGATCGTGGAGAAGGCCATGGAGATGAGGATCACGTCCGGCAAGGGCCCCACGGGCGTGGCCGCTGCCGCCATATACATAGCGGCGACCATGATGAATCAGCCCAGGACCCAGAAGGAAATAGCGGAGGTCGCCGGCGTCACGGAGGTCACCATACGGAACAGGTACAAGGAGATATCCAAGGCGCTGGAACTGGAGTGATACCTCATGAAGGTCTACGTCGTGGACAACGGCGGCCAGTGGACGCACAGGGAGTGGCGGGTTCTCCGGTATCTCGGCGTTGAGGCGGAGATAGTGCCCAACACGGTGCCCGCTGAGAACCTGAGGGACGCGGACGCCCTGGTTTTATCGGGAGGGGCACCCTCCATATCCTACGAGGTGCCCAAACTGGGACGGATAGGCGAGTATCTGGATACGCTGGACGTGCCCATCCTCGGCATATGCGTGGGGGCGCAGTACATGGCCCTCCACTACTCCGGTAAGGTCGGCCCCGCGGAGATGCCGGAGTATGGCAAGACGAAGATCATAGTGACGGATTACTCACCCCTGCTGGAGGGCCTTCCCAGGGAGTTTGTCGCGTGGGAGTCGCACAACGATGAGATAAAGGATCCCGGCATCATGCGCAAATTCGCCGTTTCCGAGAACGGGATAATACAGGGCATCCAGCACCCCACGAAGCCCGTATTCGGCGTTCAGTTCCACCCCGAGGTGGAGCACACGGAGTACGGTGAGGATATATTCAGGAATTTCCTCTCACTCGCCCGGAGATAACATTTTTAAATTCCCCTACCTTCCTCCCAGCATGGGCCCTCTGGAGAGGTACAGGAAACGGGCAGAGGAGGATATAGCGCGTGTTCTGCGCTCATGGGGAGTGGAGATAGATGTGTGCGTGGAGGAGGCGAGGCCCGGTTTTGGAGACCTGACGTTCAGGTGTTTCCCGCTGGCACGCGCGTTGAGAGACAGACCCGACTCAATAGCGTATAGATTATGCGAGGAACTGCGCCCGGAGGGGTTCGAGAGGGTTGAAGCGGTGGGGGGGTACGTGAACTTCCATCTGAACAGGCGCGCCTTCACGTCCGACGTCCTCAGGGAAGCCCTGAATGGAACGCTCTTCTACTTTCCACCGCGTGGCAAGAGGGTGATAGTGGAGCATACGAGTGCCAATCCCACGGGCCCCCTGCATGTGGGTCGTGGTCGCAACCCTATTTTGGGCGACACCATCGCAAGGATGCTGAGGGCTGTTGGATACGATGTGGTGACGCACTACTACGTCAACGATATGGGAAAGCAGGCGGCGGTCTTGATGTGGGGAGTTGAGAGGTACGGTGTTGAGGCGAGCGGCAAGTGGGATCACGTTTACGTGGAGGCGTATCAGAGGGCCTACGAGGGCTACGATGAGGACGAGGTTGCGGATCTGTTGAGAAAATACGAGGAGGGGGATGAAGAGGTATCGCGAAAGGTGAAGACCGTCCTGAGTAGGGTGCTTGAGGGCATAGGCGAGACGCTCGCGTCCATCAACGTGCGCGTGGACAGGTACGTGTGGGAGAGCGACGTGGTGAGAAGCGAGTATATGCGCCGGGCGATGGAGGTTCTGGGGAAACTGGCTGAGGTGGACAACGGCGCCCTTTACGTTTCCTTGGACAAACTGGGTATACGCTCGGAGAAGGACAGGATTTACATCACGAGGAGCGACGGCACGACACTCTACCCCGCGAGGGATGTGGCCTATCACCTCATGAAGTCAGACGAGGGCGATGTGCTCATAGATGTCCTCGGCGAGGATCATAAACTGCACGGTGCCTTTATCAAAGCGGTGGTGGAGGGCGCCACGGATGTCATCGTTGAGCCGGTGTTCTACTCCTTCGTGCGTCTTCCGGAGGGTCGCATGAGCACAAGGAGGGGGGCTGTGGTATATCTGGATGACCTGATAGAGGAGGCCGTGGAGCGCGCCGCGGAGGAGGTGAGAAAGCGCAGGGGGGACATGGATCCAGATGAGCTGATGGAGATCGCGAGGAAGGTGGGTATATCTGCGGTGCGCTACAACGTCCTCAAGGTTCAGAACGAGAAGCCCATGGTCTTCAGGTGGGAGGAGGCGCTTAACTTTGAAGGCGATTCCGCCCCCTATGTGCAGTACACCTACGCAAGGGCATCCTCCATTCTTCGCAACTACGAGGGTGAGATCTCTACGGAGCCGCCGTCAAAGGTGCATCCCTCCGAGTGGACCCTTGTAAAGGCGATGGCCAGTTATCGTTCCGTCGTTGAGGCGGCGGCGGAAAAGCGCTCACCCCATCTGGTGGCGCGATATGCGAGGGACATGGCGGATGCGTTCAACGCGTTTTACAGGGACTGCCCGGTGCTTCAGGCGGGCGGGCCAGCGAGGGCCTACAGGGTGGCAATAGTCACAGCGTACAGAAAAACCATGGAGAGAATCTTTGATATTATTGGAGTGGAAAAAACGGAAAAAATGTGAGGAGAGGGTCACTCCTCGGATTCGCCCTTGCCCTTCCTGAGCAGGCCTCTCTTCTTCTCAGGCTTTTCCTCCTTTTCCTTCTTCTTTGTCTTCTTACTGAACTGAGCCCTGGGCTTTGTTGAGCGTTTGTAGAAGTAGTAGACAACGCCGGCTATGGCGAGTATAATGACGATCACTATGGCTGCCCATTTCATGGGGTTCTCCTGCACCTTAACCGTCAGCGTCTTGTACACGTTGTCCGTGGCGTAGAGGTCCGCCGGCTCCTCATCGCACACGACCTTGAACACAAGTTTGTGCTCGCCGGGGTCAAGGGTTATGTTGAGCACATACTGCCTCTCCGTTCCGTTGGGGAGGTTGTAGAACGTCCAGTTGCCCTTCTCCTCGCCGTCCACCAGTAGCACTATGTGGAACTCCGTGGCAGGGGCGCGGCCGTTGTTGCTGACGTTCACCTTCACCTCCTTGGTCTCCCACTCCGTGAAGTTTCCGTCCCACTCAACGTTGGTGATCGTCAGGTCGGGCCTCAGAGGGGAGACGCGCACGGACATTTTCTTTGTCGCGGTGTTGCCGCTGTCGTCAGTCACATTCACAACGACGTAGTAAAGGCCGTACTTTTCAAACTGTATGGTCACCATCGGGTCGCTGGGGGTGGAGTTCAGGAAGGTGTAGAGCGAGGTGTCCAGCGGATTTCCATCGGAGTCCTCAACGTACCAGTAATAGGTGGATATTTTACCGTCCTCTGGGTCCTCTGAGTCGCTGGCGTCAAATGTCAACGAACCGCCCTCGTCAACCTCGTACCTGGTTATCTCCTTTCCGCTCTCGTCTGTCACCTTGACGTTCACGGTGGGCGGGGTCGCGTCTCTAACGGTGACCGTGAAGTTTATCGTTATGCTGTTATCAACGAGGTCTGACAGGGTCACGGTGATGTATACCACATCGCCCCTGGTGGGCCTGTCAAAGGTGTACGTCGTCACGGGCTGGGTGCTCTTTTCGCTGCCGAAGGACCATTCCACAGTGTACTCCCCGCCCGGCGTTGTGCCGTCAAGCGTGTCCTTCGTCTCATCCGCCCTGTAGGTCACATCCTCGCTTTCATTTATTATGAGCGTATCCGGGACTCTGACCTCGCCGGACGCTGTTATGGGGGTCTGTGCGGTTCCATTAATGTCGTAATTGACGGTGTTGCCCTCAATGCTCAGGTTTAGAGTTAGCGTGGTGGCCGTTATGTTTATCACGGCGGAGGGTGCCGTTCCATCCGCGTACAGAGTGATGTTTGCATAGGCGACGCTTCCGCCGGCATCCGTGGCCGTGAGGTTGAGTGTGTGAACACCGGCCGCGAGGTTGTACGATACGTTGTACCCGCTCTTCTCAGCGCCGCCGTCCAGTTTCCATACATACGTCGTGTTGTAGGGGTCAAACACGTCCCTGACCACGTCCCTGACCATGTTGGATGCGTTTATGAACACATCCCTATCCGCAGGCACGATCACGGTGAAGTTATCGGTGGTTTCGTTTATCACGTAGTTTCTGGTGGTGTTGATGCCGTCCCAGTAGAGCGAGAGTGCGGATGAGGACAGCAGTATTTCGGGCGCTGCTTTCTTCTTCACCTCTATCTGAACGCTGCCCGAGAAATCGTGCACGAACACGGACGGGGCCCAGCCGTCAATCTCCGCGTTGGCCGGGTCATTCGCCCGCTGGTAATCGTCCGGTAGCACGAACTCGTAGGTGTAGTTTATCTTGGCGCCGGCCACGGTGTCCGCGGGGCCCATGAGCTCCAAGAAGAAATCGTCTCCAACAGATGCATCTGTCGTGTAGGTGGCAGTTATCGTGACGGTGAACCCATTGTAATCAATTGCCGGCACGGTGACCGTCACGCTATCAAGGGCGTATATGTCCCCTGCGACCTTCAGGAACTCCGTTGTGTAATAGGGTACCGAGTTCTCGTAATACCTCTGCAGGTCGGCAGCGGTGTAGCCGAGTTCCCTGATTTGGTAATAGAGCACACCCACATCATCGTAGGGTAGGCCTGGAAGTATGGTGGTGTTGTCCACCTCAATCGTCTCCGTGAGCGTCATGGCGGTGAAGTTGTCGGAGAACTCCATCCTGACGTTCACGGCGTGCTCTACCTCAGGAAGCGTTATCATATAATAGCCGGCACCGGCGGGGAACTCCACAATGTCGTAGCCGTCTGCCGTTATTACTGCTCTGTACTGGCTTATGTTCTCCACGTAGATGTCAAACAGACCTGCCGGGAAAACGAAGGTCCTCCAGACATCCCCGGCAGATGTGAGTAGCGTCACCCTTGTGGTCGTCTGTATGTCGTTCCCGTTCTCATCCACGACTATCCCGTAGAAGTGGTCGTAATTGGCGAGGTCTATGCTCACGTTGACAGAAGACGTGATGTCAAGCGTGGCGTAGTACTCCTTGTTGGTACCTCCCTGGTTCCACAGCACCTTGACCATAATGGAGTCTTCAGGCGCCGTTATGGTGACCGTCTCGTTCGTGACAGGTACAGAGGCAAACATCAGCCCAAAGGAGGTGTACGCTTCCAGCATGAAGTTACCGACCAGGTAAGCGGGCTGTCCGCTGTAGTTAACAGTGAGGTTCACGCTGTATTCCAGCGTGTACCTGTCCAGCGTCACATTCGTCACGCCGTCCCCGCTTGCATCCAGGCGCACCTCAAAGGTCACGCCCCTGTAAAGGTAATTCCCGGCCTGGAAACTGTCAACCTTGACTATGTACCCGCCGTACTCCAGGCCGTCAAATGAGACGGAGGGAGACGTGAAGTGCTGCGTCTCTATGAGCGTTCCGTCATGCTTCATAAGGGAAACGGTTGAGTCGTAAACAAAACCGGCATCGCCGGTCTTCACATCCTCATATTTCAGTATAAACCCTATGCTCCCTGTCTCGGGCGTCACGGCGCTGAGCGTGCCCGGGGCGAGAAGCGCCACAAGCACGACGAGCGCCGTTATTGCCGTCGCTTTTGCCCTTTTACCACCGTTGCCTATCATAGGATCCCTCCGTTCCTTATTTGACGTTGGGGGAAAACCCTTTGGATTTAAATATTTTTCTTCTCCCGCGCGGTGGCGGTGCCGAAAGTTTTATTACCCACCACGCCGGAAAGAAACACTTATGGGCAGGAAGACCATTTCCGCGGGGTGGTGTAGGGAATGATCAGGTTCGGCATCGCGGGGATTCCGCTATCGTCGAAGGGGCGAACGCTCAGGGACGCCATAGAGGAGGTTCACAACATGGGCCTGAGCGCCCTTGAGGTTCAGATGTACAGGATGAGCGTTCACGAACGGGCCGTTGAGGAGGAGTGGGTCGGCGTCAAACCGGTGGAGGTGAAGGATACAATCATAGTGGACCTGCTGAGACCCGATGAGGAGGGAGAATACAGGAGCGTGGGCATAAGCACCCCCATGGAGGAGGGAGATGTGGCCCTTGAACTGTACTGGAATCTGGCCAAAAACTACGAGGAGATATCCTTTCTGGGCGAGGTGGCGAAGGAACTGGATGTGAAACTCACCCTTCACACGCCCCATTATATGGATCTGATATCAAATACCTATATCACGGAGAGGTCCATAAATCACCTGATCTGGTGCGGGCAGATTGCTCACCGTCTGCAGGCGGAGATGGTCGTCACTCATCTTGGTCTATACGGGGATAAGAGCCCTGAGGAGGCCCTGAAGGCCGTTCAGGAGAACATCTCCCTGGTGAAGAGGGCCTACCGGGAGTACAAGCTGAAGCCGAAAATCGGCGTTGAGAACTCCGGAAAGCCGTCTGTGTTCGGTACGCTGGATGAGATACTCGCGCTGGCCCGCAGGTTGAAGGTTGTCCCCGTTGTAAACGTTCCCCATTACCACGCGAGGGAACACGGAAAATTGAAGACGCCGGGGGACTTTGAGGAGTTGCTCACAGCGGTGGAGAAATACATGCCCAAGAAAGAGCACTACGTTCACTACGCTGGCGTGGAGCACGAGGGTGGGGTGGAGAAGCGCCTCACCATGATAAAGAAGGGCGACCTGGACTTTGAGAAGTTCGCCGACTGCCTGCTGGAGTGCGGGTTCAACATCACCATAATCTCCATATCCCCCCTTCTGGAGCACGATGCCAGTTACATGCGTGTTCTTCTGGAGAGGAGGGCCTTGCGCTACCTTTCCCGCAAAAAAGAGAAGAAGGAGCAGAAACAGAAAGCGGAGAAGAAGGGTAAAAAATCGGCGGGGAAGAAGGAGAAGAAAACAAAGGGTGTAAAGAAATGACCTTTGATGAGAGCAGGAAGTACATACTGTCCAAGATATCCGAGGCGATATCTACCGTTCCGCGGGAGAGAGTTGAGACCTTCGCGGAGAGCATAGCCGCGGGCGATTCCGTTTTCGTTTACGGTTCCGGAAGGAGCGGGCTGATAGCGAGGGCCTTCGCCATGCGCGTGGTGCAACTTGGATTGAGGTGCTACGTGGTGGGCGACGCCACCACCCCCGCGGTGGAGCCGAAGGACGTGGTGGTGCTGATATCCAACACGGGGAAGACGAAATCCACAATCCTGGTGGCCAGCATATGCCGGCGAATCGGTGCCAGAATCCTCTCGGTGACCTCCGACCCAGAATCACCGCTCGCGAGGCAGAGCGATGTGACCGTGGTCATAAAGGCGGAGAACTGCAGGCCAGACTTGGCACCGCTTGGAACGCTGTTTGAAGATGCCGCCCTCGTTTTTCTGGACGCCGTCGTCTCGCATCTCATGAAGCACCTGGGGGAGAGCGACGAGAGCATGAGGGCGCGCCACGCGATCTGGGTGTGAACGCTCTAAAAACTTTTAAACCCCGCCTGCCATATACGCGGCGATGCTGAGGGTTTCCGAGATATTCCGGTCCATACAGGGCGAGGGGCCCTACATCGGCAGGCCCATGGGTTTTGTGCGTCTCGCCGGCTGCAATCTCAGATGTAAATGGTGCGACACGAAGTACGCGTGGGAGGGGGGCGAGGAGATGGAGGTCGCAGAGGTCCTCCACAGGGTGCACATGATGAACGTCGGCTGCGTGTCCATCACGGGGGGCGAGCCGCTGCTCCAGCGGGAGTGCATGTCCCTGATATACAGGTTGCTGGACGAGGGCTACATGGTTCTGCTGGAGACGAACGGCACTCAGCCGCTGGAAGACCTGCCCACGGAGGAGAACCTGGTGATATCCATGGACATCAAGACGCCGTCGTCCGGCTTCGCCGGCTCCTCCCGGCTTGAGAACATAGAGTACCTCCACGGCAACGACTACGTGAAGTTCGTGATAGCAGATGAAACAGATTACAATTACGCCGTGAGGATAATGGAGGAGAGGGAGATACCCGTCGAGGTCATCTTCCAGCCCGCGTGGGGCACGGACATAAAATGGCTCGCGGAGAGGGTGCTGGAGGACGGCATAGACGTCAGGGTGCTTCCTCAACTTCACAGGATCATATGGGGTGATGCGCGTGGAGTTTGAGTACACGCAGGAAGAGGGTGAAATCGCCGTGAAGGCGGCCAGGAGGGTTGTGGAGGCGTGGCTGGAGGAGAGACGCATCCCGGCGTTCAACTTCCCCCCGCGCTTCTCAGAGATGCGCGGCGTGTTCACGACCATAAACACCCACCCGGAGAGGGAACTCAGGGGATGCATAGGGTTTCCGGAGCCCGTGTACCCTCTGGGCGAGGCGATAGTCAGGTCGGCCCTTGCGGCCGCCTTTGAGGACCCCCGCTTTCCGCCCCTTAGCAGGAGGGAGGTGGACACCGTGGTCTTCGAGGTGTCGCTCCTCACGAAGCCCGAACCGATATCTGCCAGCGAACCGCAGGACCTGATATCCTCCGTGGAGATAGGCAGACACGGTCTCATAGCCGAGAAGGGGCCTTTCAGGGGCCTTCTGCTCCCTCAGGTGCCGGTGGAATACGGGTGGAGCGTTGAGGAGTTCCTGTCGCACACGTGCTGGAAGGCGGGTCTCCCTCCGGAGTGCTGGAAGAGGAAAGGCGTTAAGTTTTACAGGTTCTCCGCGGAGATATTCGAGGAGGAGGAGCCGCGGGGAAGGGTTGTGAGAAAGGTGCTTAAGCGATGTACGACCTGATACTGTGCGGAAATGCGTATGTGAATGGCCGCATAACCTACGCGGAGATAGGCATACTGGATGGTAAAATAGCCGCGGTGAGGAAATCCCTGAGAGGCGGGGAGAGGGTTGAGATTGAGGACGGCACGATTTTCCCAGCCGCTACGGACATCCACGTTCACTTCCGCGAACCGGGGCTGACGCACAAGGAGGACTTTCTAACGGGCACCGCTGCGGCCGCGTGTGGCGGAGTCACAATGGTGGCGGAGATGCCCAACACCGTGCCCTTCGTGGATTCGCTGTCGCTCCTCCGGGAGAAGATGCGCCTCGTGGAGGGCAAGGCCATCGTGGACTTTGCCCTCTACCTCGGGGTGAGCCCGAGCACCCTCCGGGAGGACCTGGCCGCCGCCAGATACGTCAAACTCTACCTCTCCGAGACCACGAACGCGGTGGAGGGTGGCATACGGGACATACCTCCCGGCCCATTCGTGTCGGTGCACGCCGAGGAGGCGTCGTGCATCGTGCGTGGCACCCCCAGGGATTTGATAGAACACCACAGGATGCGCCCCGTGGAGTGCGAGGTGCGCGCGGTGGAGCGCCTGTGCGATGCCGGGCGGAGTTTTCACATAGCCCATGCCACCTCCTTTGAGGCCGTTTACGCCGCGAAGGGATGCGGCTTCACCGTGGAGGTCACGCCGCATCACCTGCTTCTCAGGGCAACGGAGGAGGCAGATCCCTTTCGAAAGGTGAACCCGCCGCTCAGACCGTCCCACGTGGTGGAGGGGCTGTGGGACGCCCTGGGTTCCGTGGACGTGATGGCTTCAGATCACGCTCCCCACACGCCCGAGGAGAAGGAGGATTTCAAAGGGGCGCCGTCCGGAATCCCCGGGGTGGAGACCATGGTTCCCCTCATGTTCCGACTTCACAGGGATGGGAGAATCCGCCTTGACACGCTCGTTCGCCTCACGATGGAGACCCCTCCCTCCCTCCTGGGGGTCAGGAAGGGGAGGATTGCGGAGGGCTACGATGCGGACCTCATGGTGGTGAACCTGGGCGATGTGAGGACCATACACGGGGCGGATATGCATTCCCGGGCCGGCTGGACCCCTTACGAGGGGTGGGAGGCGATTTTTCCGTCGCACGTGATGCTCAGGGGCGAGTTCGTGGTGGAGGACGGCGAACTGGTGGGCACGCCGGGAATGGGCATCTGTGTCCATAAAAGATAATTAACCATGAGGGATTAATCAAAGAAGGTGATTGAAGTGTTTGAACTCGGAATGCCCTCATCAATAGACACGAACAGGGTTTATGACTGCATGGTTATCGGAGGTGGACCTGCCGGCATCACCGCCGGGATATACGCGAGCAGATACGGATTGAGCACGGTCCTGATCACGGAGGACTTGGGCGGGCAGATATCCCTTGCAGACATCGTTGAAAACTACCCCGGATTTCCCGAGGGGGTGAGCGGCTCCGACCTGTCCGCCAGATTCGCCGAGCACCTGAAGAGGTACGATGTGCCCGTGCTGTATGACCGAGTGACCCACCTGGGCACGATAACCGAGTGCACGTATTACAATATCCCGTGTGTCTTTGAGGCGCAGACGCTGGGCGGTGAAACCGTGAAGGCGAGGACAGTCATCGTGGCCACGGGCGCATCGCCCCGCAAGCTCAACGTGCCGGGGGAGGCGGAGTTCACGGGGAAGGGCGTTTCCTACTGCGCCACCTGCGACGGACACTTCTTCGTGGGTAAGACGGTCCTGACGGTCGGAGGTGGGGACACGGCCCTTCAGGAGACCCTCTATCTCAAGAAGATCGGCGTGAGGCCGATAATAGTTCACAGGCGCAACGAGTTCAGGGCCCAGAGATACCTGCAGAGAAGGGTGGAGGCCGAGGGCATAGAGAGAATAATGAACCACGTGGTCGTGGAGATACGCGGAGATGACCGCGTGAGGAGCGTTGTGCTGGAGAACGTCAGCACGCATGAGAGGCGTGAAATTGAGGTGGACGGTGTATTCGTCTTCATAGGGGTGTCGCCGAACACGTCGTTCCTCGCGGATATGGGGGTTCTGGACCAGAGGGGCTACGTGGTAGTGGATAGAGAGATGAAGACCTCCGTTCAGGGTCTCTTTGCGGCCGGCGATGTAACAGGTGGTCTGAGACAGGTCTCGGCGGCCGTTGGCGAGGGTGCCATGGCGGCCACCTCCGCCCACCTTTACCTGGAGAACATGGACCGTCAGATTATGCCCTGAGACAGAGGAGACCGTAGAGAACGCGGCATGAGTGCTCTGCGGCGGACAGCGCCACAAAGGCCTCCTTCAGATCCTGCCCGGCCGCGAAGGTGCCGTGTCCCCTTACGATGACCGCTCTGTGGTCTTTCAGCACCGAGGCCACGTTTGCGGCGAGTTCTTCGGAACCGCTCTCGCCCTCCACGACCGGTATCTCCCCCAGGAAGTAGCCCCCCTCTGCGTCCACGGGTTTCACGGAGTCGCACTTGAGTGAGAGGATGACCGCATAGGGGGTGTGGCCGTGCACCACCGCACGGTGTTCAGTTAGGGCATATATCCTTCTGTGCACCCTGAGCTCGGTGGAGGCGAGTGGGTCCATAGACGACTCGCCCTTAAGAGGCACAATCACGACTTCCTCCTCTGTAATCTCGTCCAGCATGCTCCCCGTTCTCGTGATGTGTATGCGCTCCCCCTCCCTCACGCTTATGTTTCCGAAGTGGGAGCCCACCAGACCCTGTTCCACCATCTTCCTGCCGAACCTTGCGATCTCCCTCCACGGCTCCATGCGCATGGTCGGGGATGGGCGGCGGCGTATTTCAACGTTTCCCGGAAAACTTCCACAATTTTAATTGCCCTGTGCGAAATTTTTATATGTGCAACGCCCCTCGGTCCCCACCGGGAAAAGGGGTGTGGCGATATGAAGTTCGAGATGAACGCGTGGAATGCGATGGCGCTGACGCTGATATGCCTGCTGATGCTGGCCGTGGTGCTCGAACCGTCCGCGAGGGGCGAGGTCACGGCTTCGGAGGGCGGTACGCCGGAGGTGGGGCAGGCACCCCCGACCACCCTCGTCACCGGCGGCGTGGTCATAAACGAGGTTTACCCCAACCCTGTGGGAAGGGAGCCCGACGGGGAGTGGATTGAACTCTACAACGGAGGTGCGACCAATGTATCGCTCTACGGCTGGTATCTGGGGGACGACGTGAACGCCACGGGGAACGTGAAGGAGGGTTCCTACATCTTCCCGCAGGGCACTGTGATAGAGGCGGGGGGATACCTGATCGTGGCGGTGAACGGCACGGCGTTCTACGAGGCGTACGGCTTCTACCCCGACGTTGAGATGATGAACACGACGGATGCGGTGCCCGACATGATCAGGGTGGGGAACAAGTTCATGCTCAACAACGACGGCGACGACCTTCACCTCTTCAGCCCCGACGGCTCCGAGGTGGACGCCGTGTGGTATGGAACGGGCGGTGCCATGGGGAAGGATGGCGCAGCGCGGAGACCCGGCGAGGGGGAAAGCATAGAGAGAACACAGCCGGGCCTGGACACCGATGACCCATCGTCGGACTTCACGGTGAGGTCCACCCCCACTCCCAGCGGAATCACGGTGCCCGAACTGGGAGGGCTGTGGCTCATACCGCTTATCGCGGTTCTCGTGGTCATTTACCTCTTCCGGAGGATGTGAGGTTCTCTCACCCCTCCGGAAAACTTTATCACCCTGCGCGGGAATGGGGCCTGCGGTGAGGATATTCACGCTGGCCAGGAGGGCCGCAGAGCGCGTTAAAAAGGCGGAGAGCGTGCTGGTGGTCTCCCACATAGATGCGGACGGTCTGGCAGCGGCCGCCATCGCCGCCGCCGCGCTGGACCGGATGGGCAGGGAGTGCGAGGTCCGCTTTGTGAAGCAACTGGACGCGCGACACATAGAGGAGTTCAGGGATGAAAACCCGGACCTCCTGTGGTTCACGGACCTCGGGAGCGGAATGACGCACCTCCTCTACGGGCTGAACGCGGTCATAACGGACCATCACCATCCGTCCGCGCGGCTACCGGAGATACCCGCGGGGGACAGGAGAGACATCCTGAGATTCGCGGGCACCTATCGCGACGTGGTCCAGGTGAATCCTCATCTGGCCGGGCGCGATGGGTCTGTGGACCTCAGCGGGGCCGGTGCCACTTATCTGGTCGCACGGGAACTGGGGGACAACGAAGACCTGAGCGCGATAGCGGTCGTGGGAGCCGTTGGTGACCTGCAGGACTCCGCCTCGCGCCGCCTGGAAGGCACGAACAGGTACATCATGGAGGACGGGAAGAGGGCCGGAGTGCTGGAATGGCACATCGACATCCGTCTCTTCGGCAGGGAGACGCGCCCCGTATTCAAGATGCTCCAGTACTCTACGGACCCAATACTCCCGTACATCACAGGCAACGACAAGGGCGCGATGGGATTCCTTTCCCGCCTCGGCATAGAGCAGAGGGGAGATGAGGGCTGGAGGGCCTGGGTGGACCTAACCATGGAGGAAAAGAGGGCCATCGTCTCCGCCCTTGTGATGGAGTTACTCCGCCATGGGTACGGCCACACCGCTGCAGAGCGGCTCGTGGGCGAGGTCTACATCCTCGTTAGGGAGGAGATGCACACTCCGCTCCGCGATGCGAAGGAGTTCGCCACGCTGCTCAACGCCTGCGGAAGGTACGGAAAGGAGGAGGTGGGCATGCGCGTGGCCAGGGGGGATAGAGATGAAGCCTACAGAGAGGCCATGCGCCTCCTCCGGAATCACAGGCGGAACCTCGTGGAGGGGATGAACCGCGTCCTTGAAATAGGGCTCGTCAGGAGGGAGGTGCTCCAGTACTTCCACGCGGGTAAAGCGGTGGACGAGAACATCGTGGGCATAATCGCCTCCATGCTCCTCTCATCGGAGCAGGCGGACAGCACGCTCCCCATAATCGGCTTCGCCGTGAACGAGGACGGCGATATCAAGGTGAGCGCGAGAGCCCCGCGGGAACTTGTGGATGCAGGGCTTGACCTCTCGGTCGTGATGAGGGAGTGCGCGTCCGTTGTTGGCGGCTTTGGTGGCGGACACAACGTGGCGGCCGGCGCGACCATCCCGAGCGGAAAGGAGGAGGAGTTCCTGGACGTGGTGGAGGAGATGATACGCAGACAGCTGGGGGGATGACAGGTGGACCTCTACTCCATTGACGCCTACGACTACCATCTGCCGGAGGAACTGATAGCCCAGCACCCTGTGGAGCCGCGCGATTCCTCCCGGCTCATGGTCGTGAGGGGAGAGGAGATACACCACGCCATCTTTCGCGAACTGCCCAACTATCTGGAGAGAGGGGACCTGCTGGTCTTCAACGACACGCGCGTGATACGGGCACGCCTGAGGGGAAGGAAGGTCACGGGCGGTGCGGTTGAGGCCCTTCTCCTCAAGAGTGAGGGGGAGACGGAGTGGAGGTGTCTGCTGAAGGGGAAGAGGTTGAAGCCGGGAACGCGGCTGGTCTTTCCAGATCTGTCGGCGGAGGTTCTGGAGAACGACGCCGGCGTTTTTCTGGTGCGGTTTGACTCGGACCCCATTCCCGTGGCCAGGCGCCACGGGGAGGTGCCCCTGCCGCCGTACATACGGAATCCGAACATACCGGAGGAGAGGTACCAGACGGTCTTCGCGTCTCGCGAGGGTGCCGTCGCGGCGCCGACCGCAGGGCTGCATTTCACTCGCGAACTCCTCGCCATGCTCCGGGAAAGGGGCATAGAGTTCGCGTACGTCACGCTTCACGTTTCCTACGGCACGTTCAGCCCGGTGCGCGTGAGGGACATAAGGGCACACAGGATGCACGAGGAATTCTACACCGTGCCATCGGAGACGGCGGAGGCCATAGCGAGAGCGAAGACAGAGGGGAGGAGAGTGGTGGCTGTGGGCACGACTGTTCTGAGAGCGCTGGAGGCCTCCGCGCGGGAGGGCGCGGTCAGGGCCGAAAGCGGCTGGACGGACCTGTTCATCTATCCCGGTTACCAGTTCAGGTCAGGGGTTGATGCTCTGATAACGAACTTTCACGTGCCAAAATCAACGCTTCTGATGCTCGTGTCGGCCTTCGGCGGCTACGAGCGGGTCATGAGGGCGTACAGGGTGGCGGTGGAAAGGAGATACAGATTCTTTTCCTTCGGCGACGCCATGCTCCTCTTCAGGGACTAATCCTTCCCGAGTTTCTCCAGCAGGGCCACAGTTTTATCTATGGCCGCGTTGAGGATGGCCTCCGCATCGCCCACGCATGTCAGACCGGCCGCGCCGTCGTGCCCCCCCGCCTCGCACCCGAACTCCTCCGCGAGCTCCTTCAGAATGGCTCCCAGGTGCAGCCCTTTCGAAACGAGCTCGCCCACTACCCTCCCGCTCAGCCGCACCCTCTCCCCCTTCTGGGATGCCACGAAGGCCACGTGGGCACCCGCCGTTATGAGCTGCCTCGCCACCACCCCTTCATACGAGGACACGCGAGAGCCGGCCACCACGTATCTCCCGGCCGCTTTGAATCTCACACGCTGCATGGCCTTGAGTATGGCTGTTCTCTTGCCGTAGTCCATGGATTCCTCGGCGATTATGGGATAGACCTCGTACATCTCTATACCGAACCTCTCCATGAGGTCCGCGAAGGTGTGCAGGGAGTTCGGGGTGGCGTGGCGGAAATGCCCCGTGTCGTAGAGGATGCCCGCTAGGGCTATCAGGGCGTAGTTTCTGTCCACCGGCTGAAAACCGAGTTTGAGAACGAGTTCAACGCAGGATGTCATGCTCTCATCTATGAGGTTCACGGCCTCGGGGAAGTCCTCCGTGGGGCTGTGGTGGTCCACGACCACGTCTATGCGGAGCGATGAGTACATACCCAGAAGGGAACGCGAGGCCGTGTCCACCACCACGAAGTAGTCGAAATCCCCCGCGTCCCCATCTATCAGCACGGGGACGTCCGCCATGCGGGCGATCTGCGATGCGGAGCGTGAGACGGACTCAGGAACGAAAACAGTCCCTTTCAGGTGTTTGGCCAGCAGGCAGGCGGAGGCGAGAGCATCTGGGTCGGCGTTGGAGTGCGTTATGACCGCAACCCTTCCGGTGGGGGCGGGGAACTCTATGAAACACCACCCCCGGGTGCGCCACCCTGGTACACGCGCATGACCTCCTGCTGGACCTCGCGGTACTTGTCCTCAAGGAGCTTCTGCTGTTTCTCCATCGTCTTGATACGCATCTCCAGCAGTTCCTTCTCCTCCTTGAGCTCCTCCTTCAGCTTCTCCACATCCTTGACCTCCACCATTATGGCGCCCACCGCACGGTAGATCCTCTCTCCACCGGAGAGCTTTCCCAGTTCCTCCAGGGTCTTCTCTATTTCCTTCGCCATGATCTCCATCTGGTACTTCTGCGCCACAACGGTCTCCAGCTGCTGCTGGAGCTGCTGTGCCCTCTTCAACTGCGCCTGCAGGTACGCGTTAACGTTCTCCATCCTTGACCACCTCCACGCTTCTCACGGCGAGGTCGTACCAGCGGAGGTACGAGTTCAGGGCCGCCCTCAGGGCGGTCGTGTCCTCCGCCTCCACGAACACCTCTATTCCCTCGCGTCCGCGCCGGACCTCAACCCTCGTGCGGGGCACGGACCTCTCCGCCTCCACGGCGAGGGCGCGGTACACCTCCTCCCCGCCCGGGAGCACGAGCCTCGCCCTGTGCACGGTGGGACATCCTGCCCTGTTTATTTATACTTTTTCGGTGCTGTCGGCGAAGATGCGGTTCGCCGCACGGCAGAAACCCTAATATTCCATAACACTTTACCCTCATTCCACGATGGCTGAGTTGCTCTTTCTCGGGTCGGGTGGCGGGCGCTTCGCCACCATCCACCAGCGCAGGGCCACGGGAGGGCTGTTCATCAATGCAGGGGTCAAACTGCACGTGGACCCCGGCCCGGGCGCGCTCGTGCAGATGCACAGGTTCAGGGTCAGCCCCGAAAGTGTGGATGCCCTCCTCATATCGCACTCCCACACGGACCACTACACGGACGCGGAGGTGCTCATAGAGGCGATCACACGTGGGGGTTTGAAAAGGCGCGGGACGCTCATCGCGTCGGAGAGCGTGATAGAGGGGGTGGAGGGCATAGGCCCCGCCATATCCTCCTATCACCGCTCCCTGCTGAAGGAGGTCATAGCGCTCCGCCCCGGGGAGGAGGCGAGAGTGGGCGACGTCGTGATAAGGGCGACGAGGTGCGTGCATCACGACCCCACGACCATAGGTTTCTTCATGGAGATGAAGGGTGGCCCCGTCGCCTACGTCGCGGACACCGAGTACGCGGAGGAGGTGGTGGAGGACGTCAGAGGGGCGAGGGTTCTCATCCTCCCCGTCACGCGCCCCCTCGGAATGCGCATCCCCTCGCACCTCTCCACGGAGGACGCGGCCATAATGGTGGAGGATGTGAAGCCCGAACTGGCAGTGATAACGCATTTCGGACTCAGGATGCTGGAGAAGGACCCCGATTACCAGGCGGACTGGATATGGAAGAGAACCGGCGTGAGAACGATAGCCGCTGACGACGGGATGCGCGTCATTCTCGGGAAGAGGATAGTCGTTGAGTAGAGGATGGCACCGGCTTGAGGGGCGAGCCGCATGCGGGACATTCCTCGTACTTCCTCCTGTAATACCTCCCGCACCCCGTGCATCTGAACCTCCATTTTATGACGTGTGCTATTCCCCTATGAACGCCCTTTATGACCTCCACGCCCAGCACCGCCGCGGTGTTCTGTATATCGTAGTCGTCCGTCGCCACGGGGCATCTGAGTTCCAGGGCCAGGGCGAGGACCTCCACGTCCGCCTCGGAGAGGTTGGCGGTGTCCCCCGTCCTCCCCGCGACCTCCATAACCCTTTTCACGGCCGGGGCGGAGGGCATCATGACGGTATACATCGGCGGGAGCGCCCCGTACTTCTCCGCCTCCGCCTCAACGGAGGGAGGGAGCACCATCTCGAACTCCGGCGGGAGCGGCCCCACCGAGAGGAGATAGGAGGTGTCCACGCACACCTTTCTTCGCTCTTCCACGTCCATGTGATTTCCGGGAGATATAAAAAGGAATCCCAAAACTATTTTTCCATGCTGCGGATACACCCACCGGTGATACCATGGTTCGGGTGGCGATAAACGGGTTCGGCAGGATAGGCAGGACCTACTTCAGGAACGCATGGGGCAGAGAGGGCATAGAGATAGTGGCGATAAACGACCTCTTCAGCCCTCCCACCCTCGCGCACCTTCTCAAGTACGACAGCAACTACGGGACGTTCCCGCACGACGTGAAGGCGGGCGAGGGGTGCATAGTGGTTGACGGCGTGGAGATACCCGTTTACGCGGAGCGTGACCCATCCGCGCTGCCCTGGGGCCGCCTCGGGGTGGACATCGTGATAGAGTCCACGGGTGTCTTCCGCGACAGGGACAAGGCGGCCATGCACCTCCAGGCGGGGGCGAAGAAGGTCATAATATCCGCACCGTCAAAGGGCAAGAAGGCGGACGCCACCATAGTCATGGGTGTGAACCATCACATCTACGATCCCGAGAAGCACCACGTGGTGTCCAACGCCTCGTGCACGACGAACTGTCTGGCGCCTGTGGCGAAGGTGCTCCACGAGAACTTCGGCATCAAGGCCGGGCTGATGACCACGGTGCACGCTTACACCAACGACCAGCGCATCCTTGACCTGCCCCACAAGGACCTCAGGAGGGCCCGCGCGGCCGCCATAAATATAATACCGACGACCACGGGCGCGGCGAAGGCGATAGGAGACGTCATCCCCGAACTGGCGGGGAGGATGCACGGCATAGCGATGCGGGTGCCGACGCCCACGGTCTCCGTGGTTGACCTCGTGTTGACCGTTGAGCGCGTGCCCACCGAGGATGAAGTGCGTGCGGTCTTCAGAGCCGCGGCCGAGGGCGAACTGAAGGGCATACTCAGGTACGTGGATGAGCCCCTCGTCTCGGGCGACTTCAAGGGCGACCCGCACAGCGCCATATACGACGCGGAGGAGACGTACGTCCGCGGAGATATGGTGAAGGTGCTCGCGTGGTACGACAACGAGTGGGGCTACTCCTGCCGCCTGGTGGACCTCACGGAGTACATGGGTCAGCGGCTCTGACCCTCCTCCATTCCCACCTTTTTGATTATCCTGATTCCCCCCGGCGGGAGTATCCTCTGCAGCGTGTCCACGTCCTCGTTGAATATGCCCCGGAGATACTTCGCGAAGTCGCTCTTTTTCACGTCTCCCGGCGCTATCACGACGTAGCGGTGCGAGTGCGCCTCAACGGCGGAGGGCGGGCCGCACATGACCATCTTGACACCCCTGTACTCCACCTCCCCCACGGCGAGCAGCACCTCTAAGTGGAAAACGTAGTTCCTCTTTCCCCTCACGACCCACGCCCCGCGGGGGACGAACTCGCCGCTCTCGGCCATCTTGGTGACCTGGGAGGGGTAAACCCAGTAAGCGGCCCCGCTGCCCCACCCCGCGTTCCACGCCTTTGACATGGCGAGGGCGAACTGGCACGCCTCGCGTATGGTCGCCTCGCCGATCTCCCTCCCCTCGCCCTTTATGACCACGCTGGGGGCCCCGTGGATGTCCGCGTGCACGTAGAGATCTCCGGTGCCGAGATGTTTCCTGACGACCGCCTCGTTGGTGCGCGCGTCCCTCCCGGCGATGACCAGAATCCCCTCGGAGGATATGAACCACCGGAACCGCTCAAACCAGAACCTCTTCCTGCGAACGCGGTCTCTCCGCTCCTCCTCCACGTAGGTGCGACTCTCAACCTCCTCCATGGCCCTCTCCGTCTCTTTTATCGCGGCCTCAACGCCCCTTGCCTTCTCCTTCATCCGCTTGGCGCGGGTGAAGTAGGCGTCCGCGTTCTCACCCACGCTTCTCTCCACGTCCACCTCCACCTCCACGCCCTCGGGGAGGCGCAGCCTGACGCGTTTTCCCTCAAACCACGTCACGTAGGGGAGGGAGCGGAGCGTTTTTTCGTACGTTTCCTCGTCGCGAATGGCCCCCCTCGCCCACTCCAGGAATTTCTCTACCTCTGCGTAGTGGGCGTATATCGCCTCCCCTTTCTTGCGGTGCTCCTCCTCCTCGCGCCTGAACCTCTCCAGCGCCTCCCTCTGCTCCTCCAGACGGTGCCGCAGTTTACTCAGCTCCTCCTCCCTCTTCAGGAGGAACTCGTACTTCTCGCTGTAGACCTCCTCGAAGTACTCCCTCGCGGCTTCGTTGAAGGTTTCACATCTCCTCACATCCCCCTCCAGCGTCGTCATGGGTATGGGCGAGAGGAAGAAAGGGCGTTCATCGTTCAAGTAGATGAAACCCCCCTCAACGCGGAGCATCCCGCGGAGGGCAGAGTGGAGCGCCTTCACGTCGTCAACAGTCAAATCCGTGCCCTTTTTCTTTCTATCCACCCCGGCGCGCGCGCACAGCTCCTCCGCGTACTCGCCGCCTAGGTTGAGGGAGGCAAGCGTTCTGACCACCTCTCTATCCCTCCGCAGCGCCTCCCCGAGGGCGTCCACGTCCATGGCGGTGATGTCAGGGCGCGCGGGGGGCGGCGTGTAGGGCCGGGAGGGTAGTAGAGCTCTGTCTCTGTACTCCCTCGGCCTGTAGGGGTACGTGATGACGCCCTCCTCGTCCAGCACCAGGAGGTTCCCGTCGCGGAACATCTCCAGCACGATGGAACCGCGGCGGAAGTTCAGCCGGAGCACGCGGTCAAAGTTCAACTGCTCCATGCCCTCCAGAACGGCGTTCGTGAAGCGCTTCCTCACGTAGCGGGCGAAGGAGGTGGGCGTCATGGGCGTATCCGCCTCGCCCTCGTAGAGGGCCCCCCTCAGGTCCGCGTAGAGGTGGAGCGTCCCCTCCCCCGACTTGTGGAACTTGAAGAGGAACTTTCCGTCCCCCACCTCGTAGAACTTCTGCAAATGGGCTCCCGTGAACCTCTCGGCGTTTTCCGCCAGCCACGCCCTTATGTCCAGACTCCCCATGGAGGTCTTTATCCTCATCCGTGTGTGTATCCGGAGCATGGTTAATAGATTTTGGCGATGAAGGGTTTCAGATCCGTTGATAAGGCGGTATAGCAAGGGGTTGGGGTTTCATACTATCTCACCTTCAACAAAGGTGGCTCCTGCTATTTTTATTGACATCCATAGATATTGGTAGGTTCTCAATATACCTTCTCCCTGCATACGGTATGTAGTCGGAGTGATAGGTCTCCCAGTCGAAATCAATATAATTCTTCTCCAGACTCATATACTTCACGAACCACTCCCGGCAGGATATGCCGCGCCCTACCCATTGTGCGACAACAGGAACATTCGGATCCGCTGGTATTTCACCTTCAAGTCTACCTCCCAAACCCTTAACATCTAAAAGTATACGAGATCCAAAATACTTACTCATATTATATATTATAATAAAATCATCTGTATTTATTTTGTAATCATTTTGTACATCTATATATTTATGTGCAGGATTTTTAATGAAAGTTGTGTTGTTAAACAGCCACAACGTGTATCTTCTCTTTGATATATCTGGATCGTGAAGATTTTCATCATACACCCCATCGGAATATATGCCCGCCTCTGAGTCGGGAGGTTGTATTCTTGTTATTATTATCTTAAAAGTTATACTATCATTTGCTTTATTTATATCATAAACCTCCAGTTCTCCCACAATATGTGGCAATTCCCTCTCTACAATTACACCGGAAAAAACAAAAAGAATAATATACAGGCATATTATAACTATTAAAGTTATAGTACACATAATTATTAAAATTTTCTTATTCATACTATCACCTCATATTTTATTGGGTTGGTATGAGCATCGGTGCTCATTAAAACCGCGGATATCATGGCCAGCGCAATCTTCACCCTCCTTGACATCTCCATCACCACCTGTATTTCGGGTACTGCATAGATCAAGTCCATATTGTGTTCGCCCGGCATACCATCCGTTCAACAATTAGAATTTATGATATATAAACCCACTGTGAAAACGTCCATCGCCACCCCCCCAACTCCGAGCCACCATCTCAAACTTAATCTACACCCTCGCCCTTATTCCTTATGTGAGGATAGCCCTGACGGTGGAGTGGTTCTCCGAGGACGCGGGAGGCGTGGCGGCGCATGTCAAGCAACTCTCGGAGCGTCTTCTCCAGAGGGGACACGAGGTCGCCGTGATAACCAACGCCACGGACAGGCCCCACAGCACGCGGGCGCGCGTTGTCTATCTGGAGGGGCCTCAGGACCCGTTCTTCAAACTGAACCTCTCCATAGGGATATCAAAGGGCCTTCAGGAGGTGTTGCGGGAATTCGATATTGTGCACGCTCACCACGCCTTCGCCCGGATACCCCTCGCGTCCATATCCGCCTCGCACTCGCTGGGCATCCCGTCCGTCCTGACCACCCACACGGTCACCTTCCTCAAGGATTACGATTACTTCTGGACCTTTTTCAGCTACTCCTATCCGCGGTACAGGTTGATGCTCTCCAGAGTGAAGAAAATCATAGCGGTGAGCGAGGCCGCCCGGCGCTTCATCTCCTGCTTCACTTCCCGCGATGTCGTCGTCATACCCAACGGGGTGGACACGCGCCGCTTCGCGCCCCGGGACAGATACGCGGCGAGGGACGAACTCGGTCTCTACGGAGAGCCGCTGGTGCTCTACGTCGGCCGGTTAGTCCCCAAGAAGGGCGTGGACGTCCTTCTGCTCGCGGCTAAGGAGGTTGTGAGGCGCTATCCCCGCGCCACCTTCGTCATAGCCGGCAGCGGGGCGCTGGAGCCCGTTCTGAAGGCCCTGGTGCGCGCGGCGGGACTTGAGAGGAACGTCGTCTTCATGGGATACGTGGACCAGGAGATACTGCCCCGCCTCTACAACGCCGCCGACATATTCGTGCTCCCTTCGGTCATGGGCGAGTCCTTCGGCATAGTGCTTCTGGAGGCGATGTCGTCCGGCGTGCCCGTGGTGGCCACCGACGTCGGGGGCATCCCGGAGGTTCTGGACGGGAAAGGAATGCTCGTCCCACCGGGGAAGTCCCGCGACCTCTGCGACGCCATACTCCGCCTCTGGGAGGATGAGGCGCGGAGGGAGAGGATGGCGAGGGATGCGCTTAAAATGGTTCGGGAGAGGTACTCCTGGGACAGCGTGCTTGGGAGGATAATGAAGGTCTACGAGAGCGTGAGCATACCTGCGTAGGTGAGGTAGGCGACGAGCAAACTGCGCGTGAGCGAGGCGAGCGTCACGGTGAGCCACACCTTCCTCCAGTCAAGCCCCAGAATTTTGCCCACGAGGGTCATGGTGATCGCACCTGTGCCGTAAAACGGTATGAACATTATGGTGTATATGGCGACGAGTTCCATCCCCTCCACGAACCTCCGCTTCTGTATGATCCTCCTGGCCTTCTCCATGTATTTCTTCACAACATTCCCTATTACAGGTATATCAAGTATTATATTGAAGTTCAGTGAGATGAAGAGGGACATATCGCTCTCCATGAAGGCCACGAGGAGGGCGGCGTAGAGGGGATGGAGCCCCAGTGCAACGCCCGTGATGATCGCCGTCACCGCGCCGGTTCCCACCGCGCCGAAGAACACGGCCACCTCCGCCGCGGACCTCTCGTATATGGAGGGGCCTGCTAGATATATGCCTGCTGCCACAGCCCCTGCGAGGACAAACGGAATCGCAAAGCGTACCACGCTATCCCAGTTAACCCGCATTCTGCCCCGTTATAGGAATGGTCATTTAAAAGCGTGATGCGTTCGTGTGCCGTGCCTCTCCGGATATGCGCAGGATTATACAGATATTTCGCCAATAAAGTTTTATACTGCTTTCTGTCTATTGACCACGGTGAGCGACCGTCTCAGGCTGGACTACATACGCGGTGAATACCTGCGCACCGTCTGGGAGTGTGCACGGGAAACGCAGCCGGAGGTGGCCCGCTTACTGGAGAGGCGGTTCGGGATGAATTTTGAGAACATAGTTGGGGACGGGTGGTACTCCCTAAAACCTGTAAAGGGTCTTTTCAGGGACTTTGAGACCGTCTGCACCGAGGATGAGTTTGAGCACCTCATAAGGAGGGTCACGGGAAGGACCATTGTGGGCAGGTACATCCCCGTTTTCACCACCCCCCGCACGGCGCTTAAAATGATACCGCGAAAACTTAACGAGATATTCATCGGGGAGATAAACGTCTCCGTACGGCTGGATACGCCCGGGAGGCGTGCCCGCGTGAACGTACCCCCCCACGATATGGGCCGCTACTTCTGCTGTGCAATAAAGGGTGGTCTCCTCGGGATCATGGACGGGATACGAGCACGGGCAGAGGTGCACGAGGAGAAATGCATTCATCGGGAACATCCGCATTGCACCTTCCGTGTGGAGTGGTGAGAGGGGGGCACATTTTTAAGCCACGAGGTGCATAACCTCCCCAGGGTGGTCCCCTTGCGCGTCAGGATGGGCGATGAAGTTGTGGAGATGCGCTCCGTGGAGTACGAAGACGGTACGGTGAAGCTCATAGATCAGAGGGTGCTCCCCGAGGAGATAAGGATATTCAGGGCCGATACCCTCAAAAAGGTGGCCTACGCCATCAGGGAGATGGTGGTGCGCGGTGCTCCCGCCATCGGCATAGCCGCCGCCTACGGCATGGCCGGCGCCTACGAGCGCGGCGAGGACCTATACGAGGCGAGGGATTCCCTGGCGAGGACGAGGCCGACGGCCCACGACCTCTTCTACGCGCTTGACCGCATGCTGGAGGCCTACAAAGCGGGGAGGGATGTGGTGGAGGAGGCGATCAGATACGCGGACGAGATCGTGGAGAGGTGCAGAAAAATAGGTGAGGCGGGAGAGCCGCTGATAGAGGATGGGTATCGCATTCTCACGCACTGCAACGCGGGTGCGCTGGCCGTCGCGGACTGGGGTACGGCACTGGCGCCTATGAGGATGGCCCACAGGAATGGCAGGAGGATATTCGTGTGGGTGGACGAGACACGCCCGCGTCTGCAGGGCGCACGCCTCACGGCATGGGAACTTCTTCAGGAGGGGATAGACCATGCAGTGATCGCGGACAACGCCGCGGGTTTCTTTATGCGGCGTGGCGAGGTGGACCTCGTCATTGTTGGGGCGGACCGAATCGCCGCCAACGGGGACGTGGCGAACAAGATAGGCACGTATGAAAAGGCGGTGGTGGCGCACGAAAATGGCATACCCTTTTACGTCGCCGCTCCCGTATCCACCTTTGACCTGCACCTGAAAAGTGGCGAGGAGATACCCATAGAGGAGAGGTCGGAGGACGAGGTGCTTGAGGTCCGCGGCAGGCGTGTGGCCCCCCTCGGTTCGCATGCCCGGAACCCTGCCTTTGACGTTACACCCGCGAAGTACATAACCGGTATAATCACCGAGATGGGCATTATAAAGCCCGGAGAGGTGAGGAGGGTGGTGGAGTGATGGAAGAAGAGGATGACAGGTATGAAGTTCTCCGCGGTTTTGGAATGACCCCCACGGATATGCTGTTCATTCCGGAAGATGTGGAGGCCTTTCTGGACGTGATGCTGGAGGAGAAGAAGGGGAAGCGGCTGGAGCGCGTGGTCGGCCTGATAAAGAGATACTCCAAGTTAAACAAAAAGCTGTCGGGAATAACCGCGGTCTTCTCCGCCTTTGATTCCAGCACAGACGCCATGCAGTGGATACTTGAGAGGTACTCCACCTATGCGATGACGGGGCACGAGGGAGAGGTGGCGAAGGACCTCGTAGACGCCTACTACAGGATAAAGATATGGTCCGGCTACTTCATGTCACTCGTGAACTCGCTCAACTTCGCCCTGTGGACGCGGCGCTATTCAACGGCGGAGAAGATACTAACGAAGATGGAGAAGGAGGTGGAGCGCGCCGTTGACCTCTACAGGGAGTTCGACAGAAAGGTGAGGGAACTCGTTGAGATACAGCTGGGGCCGGCTGAGGATATTGAACTGCCCGAGTACCTCAGGTGAGCGAGGGTTTATAAAAGGGCTATCATATCCACCGCCGTGGCGGGCAAACTCTACGCGACGCGGGAAACCATGGACGAAAAGGCGCGGGTATGGCTCTCCCGGTTACCTCGCAGGAGGAGATGGCCGCTGCCGCGTCCGGAGGAGAGCGCGCTTCTCGTCATAGACATGCAGAATTTCTTTCTTGACGAGGCGAGCCATGCGTTCATCCCCGTTGCCCGGGAGATGGTGGATGCCGTTAACGCGTTTGCGCGCGCCATGGAGGACGCCGGTGGAAAGGTCATCTACACGGTTCACGTGCAGGATGTGGGTGACGAGGGCGTCATGGCGGAGTGGTGGCGGGATGTGATCCGTGAGGGCGTCTGGGCGGAGATACACCCATCCGTGGAAGTACACGGCCCTGTTCTGAGGAAGCCGCGCTACTCGCCGTTTTACAGAACCGACCTGGAGGTGCACTTGAAGGGTGTAAAGAATATCTTCATCGCGGGGGTGATGACGAACGTGTGCTGCGAGACGGCGGCCAGGGATGCCTTTGTGAGGGACTACAGGCCGTTTATGCTGGCGGACGCCACGGCGACAGTGAGCGAGGAACTGCACGTCGCATCCCTCACCTCGCTGTCCCACGGCGTGGCGGAGGTGCTAACATGCGAGGAAGCCAGGAGACGGTTGTCGTTGTAGGGGCCGGGCCGGCGGGAGTCGCCGCCGCGGTTCAGTGTATCAGGCAGGGGCTGGATGTCCTGGTGGTTGAGAGGGAGCGCGTGGGCGGACTCATATACTATGCCAGAAAAGTTGAGAACTTTCCCGGCTTTGTAGGTCTCCGGGGGCACGAGGTGTGCCGGCGTCTGGAGGGGATGCTTAGGGATGCGGGTGTCCGCGTTATCAGGGACGAGGTTTCATGTGTCATACCATCGGAGGGCGGCTTCACGGTGTGTCTCTCCAGCGGTGAGATTGGAGCGTGCGCGGTCATACTCGCCACGGGTGCCCGCCCGCGCTCGCTGGGAATTCCGGGCGAGGTGCATTACCCCCCGTGGGTGGATTACTCCGGGAAGAGGGTTGCAGTCATAGGTGGCGGTGACGTCGCCTTTGACTACGCTCTGCGGATAAGCGAACTAGGAGGCGAGGTCACGCTCATACACAGGAGCGACCCGCGGGCCATCCCTCCGCTCCGGAGGGAGGCGCGTGAGGCGGGCATCCGGATGGTGAGGGGTGAGGTGGAGCGGTGGGCAACGCGCCATGAAGGACTGCTCCTGTACGCCGGCGGAGTTGAAATCCCATGTGACCTCCCCGTGGTTGCGATAGGGAGGGAGCCGCATCTCCCCGAGATTCGCGGTACCCTCGGGGTCATCTCATCGGAGAACGGCAAAACCCAAATACCCGGTCTCTATGTAGTCGGAGAGGCATCTGGCCTGAGGTACAGGCAGATGGGAATCGCGGTGGGCATGGGTCTGGCGGCCGCCATGGACTGTGCCCGATGGGTGAGGAGAGATGAAGGTCGTATATGAAGGCGGCGACGAGAAGGTTGCGAAGGTATACGCGGCGTATATGAGGGGGAGCCCCGAGCACATGGTTGAGTTTGTGGAGTCGCTGTCCGGCAGTCCGTCCATTGATGAGAAGTGGGTCCTCATAATATCGTCGCAGTTTGGCTGCCCTGTCAGATGCAGATTCTGCGACGCTTCCATCTTCTACCGCGGGAACCTCACGGCGGAGGAGATGCTGGCCCAGGTTGATTTCATGGTGAGGAGTCGTTATCCCGATGGGAACGTGCCCGCCAAAAAGTTCAAGGTCCAGTTCGCCCGGATGGGTGAGCCGGCTCTCAACGATGCGGTCATAGACGCCATGCTGGAAATACGCAGGAGGTACAGGGCGCCGGGCTACATGCCGTGCATATCCACTGTGGCGCCGGCCGGACGGGATGAGTGGTTCGGGAGGCTACTGGAGGCGAACCGCAAGGTCTTTAGGGGATGGTTTCAACTTCAGTTCTCACTCCACTCCACGGATCAAAAATACAGGGACTGGCTCGTTCCCATCCGAAAGTGGGGGCTGAACGAAATCGCGGAGTACGGGGAGCGCTTCTACGTGGGCGGCAGAAAGGTGACGCTCAACTTCGCCCTCTCGCCCGGAGCGAGGGTGGATCCTTCCGTCATATCGGAGCATTTTGACCCCCACGTCTTTGCCCTCAAATTCACGCCGGTGAACCCCACGGTTCGCGCGGAGGGGAACGGGATGGTGAACGTGTTCACGGAGAGAGAGGCGGACCGCTACGTCTTCCTCCGCGAGCTGAGAGAGATGGGCTACGATGTGATTGTCAGTATAGGGGAACTGGTGGAAAACGAAATAGGGAGCAACTGCGGACAGCTAGTCATGCGCGTCCACACGGGCACGTAAACTGCAGAAGGCACACACCTCGCGGCTGGTGGGCTCGCCGCACACTGTGCATTCCTTCCACACGGTGCCCTCTCCTGGCATGTGGGCGGCGAGTTCCCTCACGCTCCTTATCAACTGCACACGGAAGTTTTTCTTTTTTCTCTCAATCTCATATATGATTTCCTTCCACCCGCTGAACTTCGCCAGCGGACATCTGTCCGCCCGCACAGGTAAGTCCGTGAGGAGCGCGTAGGCAAGCGTCTCCCTCTCGCCCACCTCGAAGAGCGGCCTTATGCGGGGCAGCACCAGCGGATGCTCGCTGGGGTTGTGAGGAACAAGTTTTCTGTTCCACGCGTAGTTTCCTGAAAGAAGGTTTTTCAGGAAGAACTCCAGGATGTCGTCCATGTTGTGTCCCGTTGCCACCTTCGTTGCCCCGAGTTCCCGAGGAACTCTGTTCATAAGGTATCTCTTCACCGCTCCGCAGGCGGAGCACGCCTTTCTCCCCTCTATGTCAACCACGCGGAACCCGTATTCCTCTCGTAAAGAGGTCACGTGAATTTCCACTCCGAGTTCGGCGGCGAACTCGCGGGATATGCTCTCCATCTCATCCGAGTACCCCGGTATCCCAAGATTGATGTGATATGCGAAGACATCTGCGCCGTACTCCTTCAGCATTTTTAGGGCGACCACGCTGTCCTTGCCACCCGACAGCGCCACCGCTACCCGGTCACCCCTCCCCACTAGGCTGTAGGCCTTTATCACATGGAAGACCCTCCTCCTGTATATTCGTATAAAGCAGTCCTCGCATAGATCCATGCTGAAACCCCTCAGGCTTGCCCTCGCCCGCCTGCACGCCTCGCATCGCATACGCGGCGGAGTGCATTGGTTTAATAAAACCTTACGTCTGACAAAACTTTTTATACCGAAATATGGATACATCGTTCCGTTCCCTGAAAAGGGGAGGTCGATGAAGATGAGAGGAAAACACATAGTATGGGCTGTGATGGTGATTATGCTGATGGCCGGTCTGACACCTCTGGTGGGTACGACCCTGCCGGGAGGTGGGCCCGGCACAGCGACCCCACAGAGCACGGTTGAACTCCCTGCTGAGGAGAGAAGGCCTATAACCCTTGAGCCACTGGAAGTCGCTGCACAGAAGGTGCAGCCGTCCCTTCTGGAGATGGCGAGGGAAACGCCGAAGAAAACGGTGAAGGTCTACGTGATGACAACGAATCCAAACGAACTGGGCGATTATCTTAGGAGCATAGGTGTTGACACGAGGATAGGCGAGGTTCCGGCTCACCCCGGATACAAGATACTCGCACCCTCCTTTGAACTCACCGCGGACCAAGTGCTGCAGGTTGCCCGACTGGGCAGCACGCTATCCGTGGTGGAATTCACCGAACCCGTTGTTGAGAAAGCGAAGATACCCGTTGAAGACCTTGCCTATTACCCCGGAGAGGTCATAACACCTCTGGACTACGCCACCACCCTCCACCACGGTGCGCAGACGGCATGGACCAAGTACAACGTGACCGGCAACGGCATAAATATTGCAATAGTTGATACGGGCTTTGACTTCGGGCATCCGGACCTGATGGACTCATATGCGGTCGTGACTGACCCGACATCGCCCTACTACGGGTGGCCAATAGTGTATGACCAGTGGTCTATGCAGAATTATATCCTGTACGGTAAGTATGGATTTGACGGCTCCTCCATATACAGCGCGGTCTGGCCGTCGTCCTTCTATGCCAATACGTCAACGAACGTGACGGCGAGCAACGGTTACGTGACCTTTGATGGAAGGCAGTACTACGTGGGCAGCATACCATCTGCGAGCGGTTACTACCACATAGGATACCACGTGGACGGCTATCTTGCCTTCAACTACTATTTCCAGGCGTATCTGAACGGCGAACCTGTTAAGAACGTCGCGGTACTCGTCACGGACAGCACCACACCCTACGTGTACGATACCGTCTACGTTGACCTGGACAACGACGGCGACTTCACCGATGAGAAGCCGTGCAACGTGTCATCTCCCGTGTCTTACAAGGACAATTACGACACCTTCACGGGCACCTGGAACAACGACACGTGGAACGGCGGGGATGGTTATGCTGATATATCCGGTGGCCTGATTTACTTCATCGCCGATGGCAAGACGCCCATACCTTACTCCGACGTGTGGGCTACTGCCTACGGCGTGAACAACACCATACCCGGCAACGGAGACCTCGTTGCGTTCATAGGTGAGTTTTACTATGGGTACACCCATGGCACGATGTGCGCCTCCTCAGCCCTCGGCAGGGGCAGGATACTGAACAATTACACGTCTGGAATGGCTATAAATGCGAAGTTGATACCGCTGCCGTTCTACGGCAACGTCTTTGATATATGGTACTTTACCCAGGAGGGCTACGATGGAGATGTGACCACTACCGATGACCAGGCGCAGATAACGAGCAACAGCTTCGGCTGGTCATCCATACACAACGACGGCTGGTCTCTAATAGACAGGTATGCGGACTACATAATCCGCCTGTATCCCTATCTCGCCAGCGGCGGGGCCAAGTTGCCAGATAATTCCTTCACGATTGCCCTCGGAAACGGCGGTCCCGGATATGGAACGGTCACAACGCCTGACCCCCAGGCGGCGATAGGCGTTGCGGCAGGCATAGATTTCTCGTATCGGCAACTCTTTGGCTGGGATGACCCCAACATTGACTCCAAGTACGGCGATGTCATACCGTTCTCCGCGAGGGGTCCCACGGCCAACGGCAAACTCGGCGTTGATCTCGTTGCGACGGGGGCATATGCGCTGACCGCCCAGTCGCTCAACGTCCCGAGTTATCTCGCACCCAACTTCGGCGCGATGGAGATGGGTGACGGCTACTACCACGTGCAGTACGGCTCCGGAACCTCCATGGCGACGCCCATAACGGCCGGTGCCCTCGCGCTCGTCTACGAGGCGTACCTCAGGACCCATGGAACGCTCCCAGATATAGGCACGGCCAAGAGCATAATAAAGAGCAGCGCCGATGACATCAATCACGATGTGTTCACGCAGGGTTCCGGGTGGCTCAACGCCACGAGGGCCGTGGAGATGGCGCTGGAAGTTGACGGTGTTGAGGTCAGGCCGGGTGACTATGATCCGCTGTTTAAGACATCCCTGATATGGGATGCGGGCACCGCCTACGGTACAAGATATGATATGTTCACCAATGTGCTGTTCCCAGGCGCTTCCGACACGATGGTCTTCAACGTGATAAATCACAACGCCACGGCGAACAAGACGCTCTCCCTGAGCGCGCAGGTTCTTGAGAAGTTCGGTGAATACCGTCTGGATACGGATACACCTGGTGTCAATTTCACCGTAGGCCTCCCCTTGCCCGACACAGAGAAGGATTACGTGTGGAACATCACCAGCGTGATACCTGCCAACACGGACCTCATGACCGCGTATGCCTATGTGTCCTACACGGATTATGACCTCAAAAAGGACTATCAACTTGATGGGGATATGATGCTGGAGTTGCACGATTTCTCCGATGACAACCCCCACGACGGCAACATAACGATATACAACGAAACAGCCAGGTTCACGGTCTCAACAAATAGCGGCGATTCGGTTCTCGTGACAGTGAGAGACCCTCTAAGCAGGATACACGACGGCATGCTCCTGCGTCTGAGGACCTTTGACGCACTCCGCTACGTGAAGATCAACATCGTCCTGGAGTTCTACAGGAAGGTTGACTGGGGCTGGGTAACGCTTAACACCACAGTGTTAAATGTCTCGGCGGGCAACACATCTCAGTTCTCCGCCACGCTGACTGTTCCGAACAACACGCCGCCCGGCACCTACGAGGGCGCGATATACGTGGACGACGGCACGGGTGCGGTCGTTATGCCCGTGATAGTCAACGTCCCGGGATACATCAATCAGACCAACAGGGAAGTGCCCATAGGGACAGCAGCCGGTTCCATTGACAAGGGTCTATTCAACAACTCTGCCGTGCGTGGATACTTTGACTGGACGTGGAGGGCCGAGAGCGGTGACTGGCGCTTCTACTACGTCTACATAGACAACTCCACATGGAACATCAGCGGTAAGTACCTGGTTGGAGAGGTTAACTGGGAGCAGACGTACAGCGATATTGACGTGATGCTGCTGGCACCTTCAGACGACACGTTCAGCGCTTACTATTCCGCGATATACGGTCCCTACACGCTTGACATAGCGGGTATGAGCGATGATACGTACGACGGCTCTGCGTATCACTGGAAGACGACCTCAGGTACCACCAGGGAGGTGCAGAGCATACAGCTGGAGAACCGCGGAGGTCTCTATCTGATGATGATACATCAGGTGCTCTACGGCGGAGAGGCCGCCTATGAGAACATATCCGGCAGGATATACATCCTCGGAGTGAACTACACGGACAGCGTCAACATAGTTCTCAACGAGACGCCAGACAATATAGTGACGAACGGCACGTTCCTCGTGAACTTCACCTTTGACTACGACCTATCGGGTGTGGACGTTGATTCCTACGGCCCTGCGGTCAGGAATGAATGGTACTACCCCTCGGTTCCCGTGCATCAGGACGACATAAGCGGAAGCGACTTCATAGCCATACTGGCGAATGCCCAGTACACGTATCTGCTCAACGTATCCGGTCTGTCCGCAGGGGGCAGGATATTCGTCCACATAATCGGCGATGCCAACGCACCGGACCTTGACCTGGGTCTGTTCTACGATGCCAATGGCGATGGAATTGCACAGACCAGCGAGTTCGTTGCATACGATGCCGATGCGGACTCCAACGAGAAGGTGGAGATATGGAATCCGCAGGACGGGACGTGGATCATAAAGGTTCTGGGCTACGACGTAACGGAGCCGGCAACGTTCTCGCTGTATATACTGACGGAACTCCCGGTGACGCCCTTCCAGATCGTGTCGTATCCGACAGGTGCAATCAACGCGAGCCAGCAGTATTCCATTGAGGTTTACTATGACCTGCCTGGCGTTGCGTTTGTGTTCGGCGGTACAGTGTACTTCGGCCCGGACGGCAATGCCAGGATGTTTGAAGTCCCCGTGACCATAACGATACTTGACAATGTGCCTCCCGAAATAGTAAACGTGACTCCGACCAATGGCTCCCTGGTGGGTGTGGTTGGTGGCAAGGTTTCGGTGTCCTTTGAGGTCAACGACCTGATAAAGAGCACCCCTGAGACGTACACGGTCTACGTTGACGGGGTGAATTACACGGACAACGTGACGTACAACTCCGACACTGGCGTTTACGCCGGTGCACTGCCGCTTTCCGACGGCACACACACCATGGTCATAACGTTCACCGATGGCTCAGGAAACAGCGATACCGCATCGGTCACATTTGAGGTGGACGGCACCCCACCCTCGCTCACAATCGTAGCCCCGGCAGACGGCACGTACACGAACAACAACAGCGTAACAGTACAGTGGGATGTCTCCGACGCGAACCTTGATTACGTTGAGGTCTCCATCGGAGCCGCCTCCCCTGTGAACGTCGGGCAGGCCACGGAGTACACCTTCACGGGACTGAGCGACGGTCTGTACCGGATATACGTCACGGCGTACGATGCCGCTGGAAACAAAGCCACGGCCAACGTGAAGGTCACCGTTGACACCACGGCACCCGTTGTGAGCATAATATCGCCCGAGGACGGCTCATATCTGGCCAGCGGAGAGGTGACGGTCACGTGGAACTGCACGGAGGAGAACCTGGACCACTTTGAGGTCAGGGTTGACGGCGGCGACTGGGTGAACGTGGGCACAAACACCTCGTACACAGTGACCCTCGGTGAGGGCGTGCA
>Ga0209426_1000205_pt1 | contig 83073 bp, 83 predicted proteins | sample Deesub1362B_J571_FD_187697 | JGI IMG/M metagenome (GOLD analysis project Ga0209426, IMG submission 187697) | Deep oceanic, basalt-hosted subsurface ecosystem from Juan de Fuca Ridge flank, Pacific Ocean, CORK Borehole 1362B_J2.571 (SPAdes)... ... | reverse complement strand
CATTAGAAGAGCTGAAGAGAATTATTTCCAGTAGTTTTTACCAGCTAGCTCAGAGAATCAGTTTTGCGGAGAAGTGGGTTAAGGAATTTTTGAATTTTGGTTAAGTAAGTTATGTCAAATACTATAAATAAAAAAATATTCAAAATACTTACCTATATAAGCGGTATCAAATAATAAATAAAAAAGAATCGGTCAGTGCCATTCCCACTCGACGAATGGCTCCTCAAGGTCAACCATTGCATTTACCATTAGCTCAACAAGTCCGCTGTATATTATCCTGCACTTATCCCATATTCCATAGTGAACAAACGCATCTCTTGTTGCTCCTTTGCAGTTGGAACACGGCAGGCAGAAGTACTTGTTTATATCAGGCGAGATGCAATCGCTGAAAGCCTCAAGAACCTGCTTCACCTTCATTCTCGCACTCAGCTTGTTTCTGAACTCAGGAAAATTCATCGACTGCATTATAGCGAATCCGCTACCTCCACCACAGCAGTAATTGTAAACACCATTTGGACTCATCTCTCTGAACTGCGGTGCAATAGCCCTGAGAATCTTTCTCTGCGGCTCAACAATACCCATGAGCCTTACGACATTGCATGGGTCATGTAGTGTAACCGGGAAGTCGTTTTTGTCGGGATCAAGGTTAAACCTGCCCTTTCTGTAGAGATCCCAAAGCAGAGTCAGGCAGCTTTCCCTCGGTATGTTGTACTCGTCGTGGAATACTCTGTCGGCAATAATCGTTATTGCCTTGTGCGCATGCCCGCATTCTCCGATAACTATTTTATTGACGTCTAGCTTTCTCGCAATTTCCGCATGTTTCAACGCAACTCTGGCAAGCTGAACGTCGTCATACCATACACCATAGTTGACTCCATCATATCCGACCATTTCACTGCTGAGTGTCCAGCTCAAGCCCGCTTCTTCGAAAAGAATTGCAAATGCTGCAGGGTTTTCGGGCCATGATAAATACTCTCCAGCATTATGAATCAGCAGTATATCTGCACCTTTTTCATCAACAGGGATTTTTATTCTCTTTCCAATTTTTTCTTCTATGTCATCCTCGATAAACTCAATTATGTCGGCAAATCCTTCGGGTGTTAAACCGGTGGAGGAACCCTTCTCGAGATGCTGCACTGTTCCAAGCTCGTGAAGTGGTTTTGGAGCAATTCCAAGTTCTGCACTGAATAGCTTTCTGATTTCATGAGTAATAAGTCCATTATCGACTCCGATCGGACACCTCTGCGCACACCTTCTGCATAAAGTACACCTGTATGCATCTTCTGCCAGCCTCAGGACAGTATTCGCATTTAGCTCAATATCTGCCCCGACAAACTTACCGAATATTTTTCCAGATTTTGTGAGGTATTTTTTGATAATTCTTCTTACAATCTCTGCTCTGTATGTAGGTCTATAAATCTCCTTTTTTCCGCTTGATAGGTAAACGGGACAGGCATCACTGCACGTCTGACACTGTGCACAGTACTCAAATGAGAGCATCAAAGGTTGTAAAAACTCCCAGTTATTGTTCTCGGACAGTAGCTTCTTCAGTCCGTTAAGAAACTTCTGAACAAGTTCTTTTTCTTCCACCCCGTTTTTGGGCATTGGCATATCAATTCCAATGTATCCGTCCAGTTCAGTAACATAATCCTTCTTCCAGTCAGGCTTTGGATCTGTTAATGGTGGCTCATCCTCTGGACCTTTAAAAGGGGCTGGTAATGGCATTAAATCCTCAAATCTGATTTTGACAAGCTGTTCATTTAATGGTTTACTGATATCCTGAAGTCTTGTATCATCTTTACTCATTTTTTCACCCCCTCATTTTACCTCACATGCCTCCTTTTTTTCACCCCACGGCTCAACACATGTTGCTTCTTCTGCCCATGTCATTCCGGGCACGTAGTGGGGTGCAGCCCAGTCCACACGATATTTCAGAACTTCTCTGACCTTGTCCTCAATGTGGCTGCCTCTGAGGTTCGGCTCATCATCCCAGTAGACCTTGTGAAATGTGAAATACTTGCCAACAAAATGCGACATCTTTGTGAATGGAATATATACAAAGAGCAGTTCAAGAAGAATCACGTGGGCTGTAAGAACACCATTCAGTTGTGGAAGATCAGTTGAACCGAATGAAACTAAAGAGGTCATATATGCTCTTGCCGTGCTAAAATTGTTATCAACTGTTAACCATGCATATGCTCCCAGTATAAAAACCACAAATATGAAGAGCAGGTTGAAGTAGTGCAGAGGAGTACTCCACTTCCTCATACCTGTATCAACAAATCTCACAATCAATGTGCCGATGCAACCAAGAGTACCGAGAATAATTCCCAGACTTCCAGTTAGAAGTGTAAGATAATATATTAGCTGTGACCATGGATGTGTTGACTGTATTGAGAGTCCAGCATACGCCTCTGTCAACCCACCAACAAAAAGCAACGCAAGCCATGCGAGAATGAGGTAGATGCCGAGATGGAAGGGGTATGTTACAATCCAGAGGTCTCTCTTGTATTCAAATGCCCTTTTTATAAATAACATCTCTGCAAGCATATCTTTCAGCTCACCTGCAAGAGTTGTCTCTCTCGGTTTTGTCCACCAGTCCGGTTCTTCATAATATGAGCCACCGTATTCGCTTCTCCCTTTCTCGTGAGGGACGGGATATAACTCCCACCTTAGATGTATGGGCATACTCGACCATTTTCTCCACTTTGCCAAAACTGCAACTATAAAAATTGCAAATGCAACATACGAAGAAAGTTGCAACAGCGAAATTGCCATCGAACTGACACCTCCGTTTTTTATATCATCCAAAACTAATGTTATATAATTCTTTTTGTTTCTTATCCTCAATCTTATAGCAAAATTTACATAGAATATAGTAAATGAACGAGATATTGTAATAATTTAGAAATCAGGCGGCTACAAACTGATTAAGATATAATAAATCGATTTTTAGTTTCAAAAAGAATTGCCGAAAATCCTATTTTTAATCTAAAGAATTTTTCTTATATTATAACAAAAAACAAGAATAATAAATTTTAAAAATCTTTTGAAATATAGAAAAATTTAAAATTTTATTATTTCAAAGTGGAATTATTATAGACTATTAGTTCAGATTACTGTTAGCTTATCTTTTTGGGGATATTTCAATTTAATTATAAGTTATTGTTATTTTAAAATTGCTTATTGATTAATTGGATTTTCCTTTTGCATCTTTTAATTTACTTATAATTTATTTTGAAACCTTATAAATTCGAAAAACTTATATGGTAAATGAATTTGAGACATCAACATTAGGAGGTGAAGAATGTCAGAAACACCTATGCTTGATGAGTTAGAGAAGGGGCCGTTTCCGAGTTTTGTAACAGAGATTAAAAAGGCAGGAGAGACCAAGGAAGCAGCAAGAGATCTCTTGAGGTTGCTTGAGCGCTCTTATAAAGACAAGAAGACACACTGGAAGCATGGAGGAATTGTAGCTGTTAAAGGATATGGTGGTGGGGTTATCGGGAGATATTGCGATTTGCCAGACGAGTTTCCAGCCGTCGCTCATTTCCATACTGTTCGTATAAACCAGCCAACCTCCAAGTTTTATACAACAAAATCATTGAGAGCAATCTGTGATATATGGGAGAAAAGAGGAAGTGGAATAACCAACTTCCACGGTTCAACTGGAGACTTTGTTCTTCTGGGAACATTTACAGAAGAACTGCAACCACTCAGAGATGATTTAGCAGAACTTGATCCACCATTCGATATTGGTGGTAGCGGTTCTGATTTAAGAACACCCAGCGCCTGTATAGGTCCTGCGAGATGTGAATGGGCATGTTACGATACACTTGATGTGTGCTATGAAATGACCAAGGAATATCAGATGCCTCTTCATCGACCGATGTGGCCTTACAAGTTCAAGATAAAGTGCTCTGGTTGTCCGAATGACTGTGTTGCAGCAAAAGCGAGGTCTGATTTCGCAATAATAGGCACATGGAGAGATGACATCAAAATTGACCAGAATGAGGTAAAGGAGTATGCGAAGATAATGGATATTCAGGCAGAAGTTGTTGATTTATGTCCCACTGGCTGCATGTCATGGGATGGAAGTACTCTGAGTATAGACAACGCAAACTGTGTCAGATGCATGCATTGCATAAACAAGATGCCAAAAGCTCTTGCTCCGGGTGATGACAGGGGTGCAACTGTGCTTATAGGGGCAAAAGCACCCATGCTCGATGGTTCAACAATCGGATGGGTATTCCTCCCGTTCGTAAAGCTTGAAAGGCCATATGATGAACTCAAAGAGACACTCGACAACCTCTGGGAATGGTGGGATGAAGAAGGAAAGTTCAGAGAAAGAGTTGGAGAGTTGATCTGGAGAAAGGGAGTAAGAGAGGTATTGAAAGTCCTTGATATCGAACCATCACCGTACATGGTAAGCAGTCCGAGAAATAACCCATTCATGTTCTTTGACAAGAGCGAACTTATACACTCGGATTACATCAAAGAACTTGAGAGGAGAGGAATAAAGTTGAAAGGAGAAGAGTGAGGGGGGATAAAAATGGTAGACTGGGAAGAACGACAGAAGGAATACTGGGACTTCATAGCAAAGAGAAGGGAAAAAGATTACTTTTCAGACTTCGGTCCTCCACACTATAGCTTGATGCTTCCTCCAGTTGTGAAGGACAATTATGGCAAGTGGAAGTACCACGAAGTGGTGAAATGTGGAGTCCTTAAACACGTTTCAGAGAGTGGAGATGTGGTCTATTCTATAAGGGCAGTCACTCCAAGACTGTTGAGCATTCAGACAATCAGAGATTTCTGTGATATTGCTGACAAGTACTGCGATGGATATATCAGGTGGACAACGAGAAACAATGTTGAATTTCTTGTGACTGATGAAAGTAAAATTGACCCGCTTATAAATGATCTCAAAGCAATGAAACCTGCATATCCTGTGGGCGGTACACATGATGCTGTAACAGGAAAATACGCATTGTCAAATATAGTTCATACGCAGGGATGGGTTCACTGCCACACACCAGCTATTGATGCATCGGGTATCGTTAAAGCTGTAATGGACGAGTTATTTGAATACTTTGAGGAGATGAAGCTCCCTGCGTTATGCAGAATATCATTAGCCTGCTGTGCAAACATGTGTGGTGCTGTGCACGCATCTGACATAGCAATTGTAGGTATCCACAGAGCTCCACCGTTAATTGATGATGACGGTGTGAGAAGGATGTGCGAGCTGCCTTCAACAGTTGCATCCTGCCCGAATGCGGCAATAAAAATGAAGCCAAAGGAGAAGACTGTCGAGGTAGATTCAGAAAAGTGCATGTTCTGTGGCAACTGCTATACGATGTGCCCCGGAATGCCGATGTTTGACCCGGAGAATGACGGGACTGCAATAATGGTGGCAGGAAAGATATCAGCAGCAAGAAGCGACCCTGCACTTTCCAAAGTGGTCGTACCGTGGATTCCAAATGAGCCGCCAAGATGGCCAAAAGTAGTGGATGCTGTGAAGAAGATACTCGAAGCCTGGGCCAGTGATGCCAAGAAGCACGAAAGAATTGCTGAATGGGTCGAGAGAATTGGCTGGGAGAAGTTCTTTGAGAAAACCGGTCTGGAGTTCACACAGCACCTGATAAACGACTACAACAGGACACCGTATATATACGCTCAGCTCAGAGCATCGACCAACTTCAGGTGGTAAGCTACCCCAGAGCTCAATGGTGACCACGCATGGCATATACAGAGGAAGACAAACAGAAAGTTCTCGAAAAGATGAAGGATAAAGCCTGGAAGACGAGAGATCTTGCCAAAATCCTGAAATTAAATAAAAGGGATGTTGACAAGATTGTTCAGGAATTAATTATGGAAGGAAAGGCAGATTACTGGTCTTCCGGCTCTACAACCCTTGTAACTTCAAAAGAATTTCTAGAAGACATGGAAAGGCGGAGATCTAAGGGTTAATCCAATTTTATTTTTTTTGATTTTTGAGTTTTTTGGAATTTTGCTTAAGTTTACAACCTCTTTGATGATTTTTAGGCTTACCGAAAAATTAAAATACTTTTGGCTTAAAAGTTAAAATGGCGAGGAAAATATGGAGCTAAAAGAAAAAGTCCTTGAAACAATAAAAAATATGTGTGAGTGTGGAGGGCTTGCAGCGAAACCTCGAATCTATGCAATTGCAAGATTTTTACACGCTGACAAGGCTGACGTTATCAATGCAGTTGACGAACTTGTGGCAGAGGGAATTGTTGAATACAGATCAGATGTTCCGAGTGAGTCCCACATCTGTATTGTTCTCAAACGGAAGAAGTACAAAGTTTCGGAAAAGAGAGCTAAGATGAGAAAGCTTGCTGAAGAGTTTTATTTAATTCTCCAGAGATCCGAAGGTTGCCCATTTGAGACTTACAATAAAATAATTGACAAGGGATATAAAGATGAAGACATGAGAATCATGTTTCGTCTGCTTTATCGCTGGGTTGAGTGGCAGAAACTGAGCGGATTTGGAGGAAGAATTTACTACAATTATTTCAAGTTATTGGAGGAATATACATGACCGGGAATATGAAAGTAGCGGCATCAACCAATAGAGGTGGACTGGAAGATAAAGTAACAGAAATATTTGGCAGGGCAGGAAGTTTTACTGTAATCGAAATCGAAAATGGTGATGTCAAATCTGTGGAAGTTATGGAGAATTTTGCAGGTAGAGGCAGTGGTGCCGGTATATCTGCTGCACAACTCATTGCAGATAAGGGGGTTGAAGCATTGCTGACCGGGAGAGTTGGTCCAAATGCACTTGACGCTCTGAAGTCAGCAGGAATAAAAATATACAATGCTGGGGGCATGAGTGTCAGGAAGGCTTTAGATGAGCTTTTAAATGGTAAACTTAGTGAAATTAATGTAGCAAGTGCTGGAAGAAGGCGTGGCTGGTGAGAACATAACTCCAAAGGAAAGAAGAATAACATAAAAATGAGGATAGCGGTTGCTTCGGGAAAAGGTGGTACCGGGAAGACAACAGTGGCAGTAAATATTGCTTTTATTGAAAACATAAGTATTCTGGATTTGGATGTGGAAGAGCCTAATGATTATATTTTCCTGAAAAACATTGAGACAGATTATGAAGATAAAGTCTACAGGCCTGTCCCGCATGTCTTGAAGGAGAAATGCACAGCCTGTGGAAAGTGCAGAGAAGTCTGTGAGTTCAATGCTATAATAGCTCTTAAAGATTCTGTAGTTGTTTTTCCGGAGATATGTCACAGCTGTGGTGCATGCAGTTATTTTTGCCCTGAAAATGCAATAGAAGAAGCTAAAAGAAAAATAGGAAGAATTGTGAGTGTTCACGGTTCTGGCAACTCTGAACCAATTCATCTGGTATATGGTGAACTTGTTGTAGGTGAGGCATCCCCTGTTCCACTGATACAGGAAGTGAAGAAAAGGGTAGGAAAGGATGCGATTCTTGATTGCCCGCCTGGCACGTCATGTCCAATGGTTGAGGGGATAAGTGGTTCAGATTTTGTAATACTCGTAACTGAACCAACTCCTTTCGGATTTCACGATTTAAAACTTGCAGTTAACGTTGTGGATAAACTGGGAATTGACTACGGGGTGGTGATTAACAAATATGAAGGAACCTTTAATGAAGTCGAGAGATTTTGTGAGAAACAAGATATCGAATTACTCGGAAAAATCCCCTTCAGTGTTGAAATAGCTGAAAAATATTCCAGAGGTGAGATTCTACATGAATACAGGGATAACTTCAAAAAAATTTATGACAACGTGATGTCCAATGTCTGAAATTAAACAGTTGACGGTAATAAGTGGCAAAGGGGGAACTGGAAAAACCACAATAACAGCAATGCTCTCTTACTTGGCATATCCAGTCATTGCCGATTGTGATGTTGATGCCCCCAATCTGCATCTCCTACTCAACCCTGTTGTGGTTGAAGAGATACCATTTTGTGGTGGGAAAAAAGCATTTATTGATGGGGAATTATGCACGGAATGCAATCTCTGCTATGAGCTGTGTAGATTTGGTGCTGTAACCCTGAATGGAGAATACAGAATTGATGAAATGAGGTGTGAAGGGTGTGCACTGTGTTACAATGCCTGTCCCTCGGGTGCAATCTCAATGACCACACCTGAAACAGGTAAAATTTTCATCTCAAAGACCCGATATGGTAGTATGATTCATGCATCACTCAATCCCGGTGAAGAGAACTCAGGACAGCTTGTTTCAGAAGTTAGAGCAAAAGCAAGGGACATCTGCAAAGATGAAAATAAGAAGCTGTTGATTCTTGATGGTGCTCCGGGCATTGGCTGTCCTGTAATTGCATCACTCAATTCCGCGACCTTAGCTCTCATTGTCTCTGAACCGACTCTTTCTGGATTAAGAGATGCACAGAGAGTCCTGAAATTAACGGAACATTTTAAAATAAAGAGTGTAATGGCGATCAACAAGTTCAACCTGAACGAAGATATGGTACGAAAATTTGAGAAATTCTGTGAGAAAAGTAATATTGAAATTGTGGGAAAAATTCCATTTGATTTAGCTCTTCATTCTCAAATCTCCGGGTTAAAGTTTCCGTTTGAAGGTGAAGCAGCAGATGCAATTAATGATATGTGGGAAAAAATCTGTCCGATGTTGAGGTAAATATCAATTGAAAAAATAAATAAAAAAATTATTAATAGAATTACGTCAACGCCCTCTCTATTATCTCAAAATCTTTTGCAGGTATCTTTTGCATTACTCGAGTGTAGAGATGATTCTCTTCTCCAAAACTCAATTCTGGAAAAAGATTTTTTACCGGCGTCGCCTCTTCTGGAATTTTAATCGGTTTTAATCTAATCCTGTTTGAATGCAATTCACCTTTTACAGAGTTGAAAATTATTTTGCAGTCTTTGCATGTTTCAGATTCGACCTCAAACAAACCGCAAATTTTCAGCTCAATAGCTTTTCTTTTTTCATCCCCCTCAACAGCGCAGATTATTATTTTATCCCCTTTTTTAGCCTGTTTTATCAGTTTTTTATATACATTACATACTCCCCAGATTTTCTCATTTTTTATTACCGTCCAGTTTTCCGGGCTGGTAATACAAAACCAGTATGTCATAATTGATTGTCTTCATCAATCTATTTAAATTTTTTTATTATTTAAACTATAAGTTAATATATATGAACTAATCAATAAATATTATGAAAGATAGGCAGTCCGATTGCTATAGTTATACACAATAGAATCAACAGATTATTTTATTAATTTTTCAATGTTTTATTGATTTTAACATATCTTCGGGATTGGTATTTCTTTGTTTAGGCTTCCCGAAAAATTTAAGTAGCAGTTATGAATATAAATTCAATTGGTGATTAAAAATGCCATTCGGGGATAGGACAGGCCCAGAAGGGAAAGGTCCCAGGACGGGTAGAAGGGCAGGATATTGCTCTGGATACAAAATGCCGGGACATCTAAACAGAAATGTACGAGGACTTAGATACTTCTCTGGAAGAATGTCCAGATTCGGAAGATTCAGAGGTAGAAGATTCAGGAGGTGATTGTATGGGATATCCTGGATTTGGACCATGGAGCTATCTTCCACCGTGGGAAAGACCGGGATGGAGATATGGTTATGGTAGAGGATGGTGCTGGAGGACATTTCCTCTTGTGAGACCATATGGTGTGCATGAATTAACAGTTGAAGATGAGATTGACATGCTCGAAGAAGAGGCAAAATATCTGGAGGAGACGTTGAGCGAGATAAAGAAAAGGCTTGAAAAACTGAAAAAACCTTAATTTGTTTAAAATATTTTTTAGTTTTAATAAGTTCAAAGGTGTAGTAAAAAAAATAAATTAAGAAAGGGTTAATGCCGATGTTCTCTGCATGCGCTATCTACATCAGCCTCTGAAAGGTTGTTCTCTTTCCATTTCTCGATTATATCTCTTACTTTAATGGTTCCGGGATATCTGTACACCTTAATACCAAATTGTCTGAACATCATAATTGCTTTTGGGCCCAGATTTGTGCATAGAAGTACATTTATACCGTTATTTGCAAGAAACTCCGGCGGCTTTCCAGCTCCACCCATGTGTTCACCCCTGTTCATTAATACGTTTACCTCTCCAGTTTCTGTGTCATATACTGTGAATGTAGGTGCCCTACCAAAATGTTCGTAAACAAAATCCTCCAAACCTCCGGCATCGGTTGGAATTGCAATCTTCACAATATCACCTCCTGTTAAAGTCTCTTTTTTGTTTGTTTCCGTATTTCTCTTATTCTGCTGCCCGAATACGTTTAAGCTCTTACAATTCGGGCATTGTACATGTCTACCTGCTTTATGCAACTCTTCCCATTCATTGCGGCAATTACAACATCTAAACCTTCTTTTAATGACTGCATACTTGCCTTTTTTAATTTTTATTGCTCTACCTTCAACTAACGACTTAATGACTTTTCTTCGTCCACTTTTTAGCTCATTCCAGAATGCTCTGCGGGAGATACCCATTCTCTGTGCTGCTTCCTCCTGATGTAGTCCAATCAGGTCAATCAACCTCATTGCTTCGAGTTCTACACTTGTTATGATGGTTATTTCAGGATTTGATCCCATTGCATCCCTTGGTTTGAAATAAGTGACCTCTGGTTCAAGTTCAACTCTTCTAAGGCATTTGGGTCTTCCTTTTTTTGTCACTATTCTCTCATATGGGATTAAATATAAATAGTTTTTGCCTGATCATTTAAAATTAAAAAGTTTAATAATAAATTGCTATTAAATAATTTCACCTATTGTCTATAATCTAAAACTATTCGATATCATTAAACTAAAAAAAAATGATTACAAAAACTTAATCAAATAGAGACAAAACCATAATAAACAAAAAGTTTTAATAGTAGTATCACCAATACCCATTGCAGCTGGTATTAGTTAAAAGGCGTTTCGACGTCCACCTCCATAAACTAATACTGGCTGCATTGAAAAAACATATTTTTTATTTTATTTCGGTATAATTGAATAAAAGAATACTACAAAAAATGAGGAATTAATGGAATTCCCACTCAATATATGGCTCTTCGAGGTCAACCATTGCATTGACCATGAACTCAACAAGTCCAGTGTAGTAAGTACTGGTTTTCTGTGGCACCTGATAATATGAAAACATGTCTCTGATTGCTCCTTTGCAATTTGAGCATGGTGCACAAAGCATCTTGTTTATACTTGGATCTATGCAGTCTTTAAATGCATCCATTGTCTGCTTCAGTTTCATTCTGGTAGAGACTTTATTTCTCCACTCCGGGAAGTTCATCGACTGCATTATAGCGAATCCGCTACCTCCACCACAGCAGTAATTGTAAACACCATTTGGACTCATTTCTCTGAACTGCGGGCAGAGTGCTCTCAAAACTTTCCTCTGTGGCTCTACAACACCCATCAGTCTCACCATGTTGCATGGATCATGCAATGTAACTGGAAAGTCGTTCTTCTCTGGATCAAAGTTGATTTTCTTCTTTTTGACAATATCCCACAGTATGGGCATACAGCTCTGTCTGTAGACGTTGGTTTCGTCAGCCACAACCCTGTCTGCGATTACGGCAATTGCTTTGTGTGCATGCCCGCACTCTCCAACAACAATGCTGTTACAATCAAGCTTTCTTGCAGCTTCAGTATGCTTCAGAGCGATTCTTGCAAGCTGCATATCATCGTACCATACACCGTAATTGACACCATCGTAACCAACAAGTTCACTGCTCAAGGTGTAACTTATACCTGCTTCTTCGAAAAGAATCGCGAATGCTGCAGGGTTTTCGGGCCATGATAAATACTCTCCAGCGTTGTGAATTAACAGGAAGTCTGCTCCTTTCTCATCCACCGGAATCTTAATCTTTTTACCCGTCTTTTCTTCAATTTCTTCTTCCATGAACTCTACAATGTCTTTAAAGCCATCAGGTGTGAGGGCAGTTGATGAACCAACTTTTAGATGCTGGACTGTCCCGAGCTCATGCACTTCCTTATTTGCGAATCCCATTTCCTGAGCAAACAGCAATCTTATCTCTCTGGTTATCAACCCGTTGTTTATTCCAATGGGGCATCTTTGCTCACATCTCCTGCAGAGGGTACATCTCCATGAGACCTCTGCAAGCTTGGCAAGAGTATCCCAGTTAAGATCAATTTTGCCGGAAACAAAATCACTTTTTCCTTTTATGTATTTTTTGTAGATTCTTCTCAGAACCTCAACCCTGTATGTTGGTCTGTAGATTTCCTTCTTTCCACTTGCAAGATAAATAGGGCATGCATCAGCGCAGGCCTGACATTTTGCACAGTATTCAAGAGTTAGAAGTAAGGGTTGCAGAAAAGTCCAGTGGTCATTTTTTGTTAGCAATCTTTTGAAACCTTCAAGGAACCTTCTGACCATTCTTTCCTCTTCTTCCTTTGTTTCAGGCCTCTTAACCGGTATATTGATGGCAATGTATCCATCAAGGTCAGTGACATACCTCTCTCTCCATTCATCTTTTGGTTCGGTGAATTTGGGCTCCATATCCGGTTGATTATATGGATACGGGAGCTCCATTAAGTCTTCTTCTCTCAATTTTACCATCTGTCCTTTTTTGCCAATATCTTCAATCCTTGTTTTATCTTTCATGGTTCCCACCTCTCAATAACATCAACTTTGCTGGGTTTTGTAGCCTCTTCAGCCCAAGTTCTTCCCGCTGTGAAATGTGGAGCTTGCCAGGTCACTTTATAACCGAGAACTTCTCTAACTTTCTTCTCAACCTCACTTCCCCTCAGGTTGGGTTCGTCCTCCCACAGAACCTTGTGGTACGTGAAATATTTGCCAACGAAATGCGACATTTTGGTAAAGGGTATGTAAATCCACAGAAGTTCCAGCAGTATAACGTGTGCAAGTATTATATTGTTCAATTGAGGGATTGCAGAACTGAATGATACCATTGCGGTCATATACGCCTGGGCAGTAGTGAATGTTCTGTCAAAACTGAGCCATGAAATTGCGCCCAGAACATAGACAACAAGAATGAAAATCAGATTAAAGTAGTCAAGTCCTGCTGAATATTTTCGCATGTCTTCTTCACTCAATCGGTAGAGTAAAACACCAATGCACCCCAGTGTCCCTAAAATAATTCCCAGACTTCCAGTTAGAAGTGTAAGATAATATATTAGCTGTGCCCATGGATGTGCTGAAGGAATGGCAATTCCAGTATATGCCTGCGTTAACCCTCCAACGAAGAGCAACGCAAACCATGCCAGTATCAGGTAAATCCCGAGGTGGAAAGGATACGTCGTAAACCAGAACTGTCTCTTGAAATCAAAGACTCTTTTGATAAAAAGCAATTCTGTGAACAGCTCCTTCATTTCATTCAGATGATTTTTTTCTCGATGTTTCTCCCAGAAGTTAAATTCCTCAAAATATGAGCCACCATGCTCATGTTCAGGCTCATGAGGGACGGGATATAACTCCCACCTTAGATGTATGGGCATACTCGACCATTGTCTCCACTTTGCCAAAACTGCAACTATAAAAATTGCAAATGCAACATACGAAGAAAGTTGCAACAGCGAAACTACCATTTATGTTACACCTCCTTTTTTCTCGAGATGCATTACTATTCTATTTAAGATTTTTGATTATATAATAATTTAGAATTTTAAGGCTGTAACCTATATTATATAGCATAATCATCGTAATTTTACTGAGATTAAAAGAATGTAATTTTTGGTTTATTAGAGTATTAGTTTATTACCTTATAATAGATAATCCGAAAAATTCTCAATTTGGATTTTCATTTTAATTAATTAAAATAGAAGTGCTTATAATTGAAAAGAAGAGACAATGAAATTAATTTAATAGTTCACCTCTGAAGATTATATCATAAGCCAAAAAGAATAAAGGAAAAACCCCCGATTTTGTAGAAAATTATTTCAATTTTACATTAGTTCGAATCATATGGACATTCCAAGGATTTTAATCAGTGGTACAAGCAGCAGAGTTGGGAAAACGATGATATCAATAGGTTTAATGAGGGCGCTGGTTAACAGAGGATATACAGTGCAGCCATATAAAGTGGGTCCTGATTTCATTGACCCGAGCTTCCACTACTTTGCTACCGGCAGACACTCCAGAAATCTTGATGGTTTCATGATGAAAAAAATGGCAAACTTAGAGATTTTTGAGAGAAATTTCAGGAATGCGGACATTGCTGTTATCGAGGGGAAAACGGGACTGTATGATTCTCACGATGCCGTAAATGAGAAAGGCAGTACTGCTGAAATGAGTAAAATCCTGAGATGTCCTGTGATTTTAATTGTAAATGCTGAAAGGCTTTCAAGGACTGCTGCAGCCCTTGTTACGGGTTACAGAGTCTTCGATACCGAAGTTGACATCAGAGGAGTAATCCTGAATAGAGTTGGGGCAGAGAGGCACGCACTCAAAGCAAAAACCGCTGTTGAAAGACTCGCTAAAATAAAAGTTCTCGGAACGATACCAAGAAAAAAAGATGTTGTAATCCCTGACAGACATCTCGGATTGATTCCGGCATTTGAAAGGAAAGAGGAATTCGGAGAGCTGTTTGACAGACTTGCAGAGCTGGTTGAGGAACACGTGGATGTAGAGAAAATTATTGAAATTGCAAGAAAAGCCCCCTCTCTGAACGAAATCAGCATGCATCCAATTTTTGATTCTAAAGAACCTGTAATCAATCTCGGAGTTTTCAGGGACAGAACATTCAATTTCTACTATCAGGACAACATCGATGCATTTCACGCAAATGGTGCTAAAATTCATGTTATTGACTCAATATCTGACAGAAAAGTACCTGACGTTGATGCTCTCTATATCGGAGGTGGATTTCCAGAGATTTTCGCAGATGGGCTTGAAAAAAATTCTTCCCTCAGGGAAAGCGTCTGGAATTTCTGCAATTCAGGAAAACCGGTCTATGCTGAATGCGGTGGTCTCATGTATCTCGGAGAGGAACTGGAAGATATTAAAGGTAACGAATACGAAATGGCTGGCTTTTTTCCTGTGAAGACTGAGATGAACAGAAAGTTTCAGGCACTCGGTTATTCAATTTATGTTACTGCTGTGAGCAACATCATCAGCAGGAAGAACGACACAATCACCGGGCACGAATTCCATTACTCAAGATTGATTGCCAAAAGAGAGCTCAATTTTGCTTTCAGGGTGAAAAGGGGTAGAGGAATTGAAGGAAGGGATGGAATGATGGATAAAAATACTCTTGCAAATTATCTCCACATTCATGTCATATCCTACCCACTGATGATCAAGCGACTTATTAAAGTTGCTCTGGAGAAAAAATAAAAATAAAAACTAAAACAAATATATATCAAATAAAAATTAACAGATTATGGAAATCTGTTTGATCAGACGCAGCCCGTTGGCTTTGGAAGTCCCGCAATCCTGCACGCATCCTTCGCAGGTCCCTGTGGGAACAGTTCGTATATGTATTCTAAACTTCCCTTTTCTTTGCCGAGTCTCTTTTTCGCTTCTTTAACCAGCATTCTGATTGGAGCGGCAACACCAAACTTGAGGAAGTAGTCTCTGAGATAATTCACGATCTCCCATGCATCCTCATTCATCTCGACGCCATCACCGCCAAATCTTGTATCGGCAGCTAATGCCAATGCTACTTCTTCATCCCACTCTTCCCAATCCTGAAGGAATCCATCCTCATCAAGCGTTAATTTCTTGCCTTTTACCTCTAATTCTGGCATTTTCTTCACCTCTGTTTAACATAGCTTGTAAACTTCCCGCATATAAAATTTACGATATTTGTTTGCAATAAAAGAATATTTTTGAAAGGGGAGCTTCAGTTATATCCAACCCTCTGAAAGTTCTATAATTTTTTTGCTGGTATTCTTATCACATTTAGATTTCCAGTTTTTGTGTAATCATAAATATTCCACAGATTTACTATAAAAGAGAAAATAAGGAACTTTTCTCAATAAAATCTGTGTTTAAAATCTGTCTATTTTGGAAAAAAGAGAGACAATCGAATAAAAACCAAAAAATTAATATATTTCATACCAAGAGGCAATCTGGAACAGATTGGAAAAGATAAGTATTAACTAATAAACCAAAGGCAATTCAGGGAATCGGAAAGTTTAGGAGGTAAGAAGAAATGGGGGATTTAGAAAAATTTTCTGAGTTTCGGAGGTAGATGCATTATGATTTCACGACGAAGGTTTTTAATTATAGCTGGTTCAGCAACCGGGGCTGTTTTGCTTGGTTCAAGCCAGCTCGAGAAGGCGCTTGCATCTGCCAGAAGTGAAAGCAGCGATCCCAGTAAACCGCTATGGGGAATGATTGTGGATGTTGATCAGTGTACTGAATGTATGAATCAGCTTGTAGCTGAAACGGGCAATCCAGACCCAAAACCTGAATGCGCTCTGGCATGTGACAGAGAAAACAATGTGCCAGAATTCAGGGAGAAAAAATGGGATCCTCAATGGTTCAAGATGCTGAAGGTAAGAAGCAATCTCGAGGGTTCAGAGTATCTATGGGTTCCCTTACTTTGTAATCATTGCAGACATGCCCCATGTGCACAGGTGTGCCCTACAAAAGCTACATTCGTCAGAGAAGATGGAATTATTATGATAGACTACCATAGATGCATAGGATGCCGGTACTGTATGATTGCCTGCCCGTACAATGCCCGAAACTTCAACTTCAAGGAACCACTCGACGGTCTTACAGAGATTAACCCTGAGACAGATAGAAGAGGGCATGGCGTTGTAGAGAAATGTCATTTCTGTGTTCACAGGGTAGACAGGGCAGTAAAAGAAGGAGTAAATCCAACACCAGCATGCGTTGAAGCGTGTCAGAAAGAGGCAGAAAAACGTGGTTTTGAAAAGAGTGCTTTAATATTCGGGAATATAAATGATCCGAATTCAGAAATTGGAAAAATTATCCGAACATCCAAGGCAAAGCAACTGAGACCAAGCCTTGGAACAGAGCCAAAGGTCTATTACGTGAACCTGTGAGGTGAAAAAATGGCTGAACTGTATTTTGAGAAAATAAAAGGAGATTCAAAAGGTTATTATGCACTGATAATATTTTTGTCACTGGTTACCGCATGGGGTTTTTACGGTTTCTGGGTTATGTTCACTCAGGGTCATGAGACCACAGGAATGACGAATCAGGTAATCTGGGGTATACCGATTGTAAATGTCGTATATCTTATTGGAGCCAGCGCAGGCTCACTGATAGTTTCAGCACTCTCAGGTGTTTTTGGTAAGGAAGAGTATAAAGTATTCTCAAGAATGGCAGCTCTTATGGCAGCTCTTATGATTATGGGTGCTTTGCTTGACATCTTTCTCGACCTTGGTAAAATCGAACATGGATTGAATACAACTCTGTATTTCAACACAACATCGATCTTCTCATGGAACGCCTTTCTTTACACGAGCTACTTCATTATAAGTGTTATCTATCTGATTGCAATGTTTGAAAGGAAGGATAAACTTGTAAAGGGGCTTGCATTCCTTGCGGTTGGATGGGCAGTTCTCGTTCATAGCGGTACTGGAGGTATCATCGGGTTCATATATTCGATGGAACTCTGGCATTCGCCACTCACTGCACCACTGTTCATCATATCTGCTATAGCGAGTGGTATAGGTTTGTTTATTCCAACACTGGTTCTGACGTTCAAATTCACAAATAAACCACTGGATGAGAACCTCATAAAAAGTCTTGCAAAGATCATGGGGGCAATGATTATAGTATTGCTGTATATGTTCTGCGTGGAGATTTTCACAAGAGGATACGTTCCCGCGAACCTCGAGATGCTGAGAATGCAGCTTTTTGACCTGAATACACCCTTCCCGGTAGCATTCTGGGTTCTTCAGATTACTATTGGTATGCTGATACCTCTTGCAATGCTCATCTTCCCGCCCACTTTCAGGTCAGTTACATGGATATCCATCGCAGGATTGCTTCATGCAACTGGAGTGTGGTTTGAGAGGTACATACTCGTCCTTCCGGGGCTTGCTTACCCGAAGGAAGTATTCCCACCGGGATATGTAATGGAACATACACCGCCTTTTGAGTATGCTGCAGTATATGTACCTGCGTGGCCAGAGATAGCATTAAATATCGGTACTTTTGCACTGATATTTCTGCTGTTTATTATCGGTCTGAAGGTTTTCGAGCTACTGCCAAAAACAGAACTCCTTGAGGAGGTGTCGGAATGATAAATCCGTTTCTTGAGATAGTGGTTCCTTACGCAGCATTTGCAATATTTATCGTCGGCGTTCTGTATCGATTTGTTAGCTGGGCAAACAGTGCAGTTCCTCTGAAAATTCCAACCACATCGGGACAAGCTGGCACACTACCATTTATAAAGAGGAGTTTTTATGACAGAATTGATTCACCATACAATAAATGGGAAGTTGCATTGAGAATGCTTGCAGAGGTTTTTCTCTTCCGGAGTCTCTTCAAAAACACTCGATATTACCAGAGCAGACATGAACACAGGGACACAAGGTGGCTCTGGGGATTTGCAATTTTGTTTCACTGGTCATTCCTGATTGTGCTTATAAGACACTTGAGGTTCTTCATAGAGCCTGTTCCAGAACCTTTCATATATGTTACTGAGCTCATTGCATTAAAAATATGGGTGCCGACTATATATATAACAGGAATCACATCGCTCATTGGACTCGGTTATCTCTTTCTCAGGAGGTTATTCAGCGGAAATGAAAGGACAATCTCTCTTCCGTCAGACTATCTTGCACTTATTCTGCTGATTTCAGTTGTGGTAACAGGTCTGGTGATGAGATACATCTACAAGATACCTTTAGCACCTGTAAAGGAGCTTGCTCTCAGTCTGATAGTGTTTCAGCCTGTTGCTGTGGATGTTCACTGGCTGTTCATTTTACACCTGACTCTTGTTTCAATAACAATTGCTTACTTCCCGTTCAGCAAGATGATGCATGCTGGTGGAGTTTTGTTCTCACCGACAAGAAACATGCCAAATGATAACAGAAAGAGGAGACATGTCAATCCATTAAATCCACCGTATCACGGTATCACAAGGGAAGAATACAACGAGATGTATAAGGATCAGCTTGAAGAAATTGCAGAAAGAGATTATAACTTCAGACCGGAGGTGTGATAATGTCAGAAGAAGTACCACCACCTGAAAGTCTTACTTTTGAGAGAAAACATAAAAGCTGGAGACAGATGCTTGAACCTGTAACTGAGAAAGATTTTAAGCATGGATATTACCATTTCTGGGCACTCAAAAAACATATTGAGCCTCTGGACATCCCATTTGCAAGAGAGATTGACCCAATGCAGAGGGACTGGGAACTGCCGCCCAACTGGAAAGAAATCTTTTTGCAGAACTTTGAAGACACACTCAGGAAGAATAGAGCGTTCAAGGTCTTCATGGATATATGCGTAAGATGTGGAGCATGCGCAGACAAATGCCATTATTATCTTGGCACTGGTGATCCAAAGAACATGCCAGTAGCGAGGGCTGAGATAATAAGATCAATTTACAGAAGATACTTCACAAAAGCTGGTAGAATATTTGGTGAGCTTGCTGGAGCAAGAGATTTGACTGAAGATGTAATCAAGGAGATGTATTATTACTTCTACCAGTGTTCTTTATGCAGGAGGTGTTCAAACTTCTGCCCTTACGGTATAGACACAGCGGATATAGTATGGTGGGGTAGAAGACTGCTCAACTCGATTGGTGTAACTCATCGATTCAGTCATATATCCATAGAAGCTTCAGCAAGAACTGGAAATCACCTTGGACTGTACCCTCTGGGTATAGCTGAAGCACTTGAGAGCGTTGCAGAAGACGTTTATGATGTCACAGGAGTTGTTGTTGATGTTCCGGTTAACAAGAAAGGAGCAGAGATTCTTTTTGTCGCGCCCTCGGCAGATTACTTTGCCACCCCTCACTGGTTTGCCTGCATGTCGTATCTGATGTTATTCCACGAAATAGGTTTGGATTACACATGGTCTACCTATGCAAGTGAGGGTGGTAATTTCGGCACATTTCAGGCATATGAGCTTGCACAGAAGCTGAATCATAAGGTTTACGAAGAAGCTAAACACTTGGGTGTGAAGTGGATTATTGGGGGCGAGTGTGGCCATATGTGGAGAGACAAGCACCAGTTCATGGATACAATGAGCGGTCCAGCGGACTTCCTCGAAGACCCGGTCTCACCAATAACAGGCACATACTTTGAGAATGCTGCTGATACAAAGATGGTGCATATATGTGAGTTTGTGGCAGATCTTATAAGACACAACAAAATAAAACTTGACAAGAGCAGAAACGACCACTGGAAAGTTACATTCCACGATTCATGCAATCCATCTAGGGGTGTGGGTTTGCTGGAAGAACCTCGCTTTGTAATAAAATCATGCTGTAATTACTTCTACGAGATGCCAGAACATACGATAAGAGATAAAACTTATTGCTGTGGAAGTGGTGGAGGTTTACTCACGGAAGAAATTATGGAACTGAGGATGAGGGGTGGAATGCCCAGAGCTATGGCAGCGAAGTTTGTACATGAAAAATACGGCGTTAATATGATGGCAAATATATGCGCTATTGATAAAGCTGCTTTTCCAGCTCTGATGGAGTACTGGAAGTTGCCAGTTGAAATCTGTGGTATTGATGAGCTTCTCGGTAATGCATTGATTATGAAAGGTGAAAAAGAGAGAGAGACAGACTTGAGAGGTACTCCATACAGGAGGGAAGACTGATGTACAGCACGAAATGGGTGATTCTGTTAATCATAGCATTCCTCGGAATTTGCTTCTCACCATTGATATACAATGTCTCAGCGCCGGGCTTTGAACTTGAGATGCCAGAACTTGACGAGCCAGAGGGAGATCACTGTATCGAGGATGCAGACTGGATGGAACCGAACCACATGGATTTACTGCTGGAAATGAGAACGCAGACCATAAGGGACCCGGGTGGAAGGTTCTACGAGAGCAAGACATACCCCGGAGAAGTATATGAAGGAACGACATACCAGTGTTTCGAGTGTCATACATCAAAGACAGACTTCTGCGATACATGTCATGAGTATAATGGCGTATCCCCATACTGCTGGCATTGCCACAACACCCCAGAGGTGCTTGAAGAATATAATAGATAATTTTTTTATTTTATATTTTATTTATTTTGTTTTTTAAATTTCTAATTTGAGATAAATAAACAAAAAGAGTATACAATCATGATAATAATATTAAAAAAACAATAACAATTTTAAACTTCCACATTCAATTGCTAACGCCGGCTGGAGAGGTGGAGATGAGAAATGGGATTCTAATCTGTCAGGTTATTCTGATTTACCTACTTAGTCTCAGCGAAGCTTCTGCTCAGGAGCATTATTCCGGCTATGGTGAGATATGCTACCCCTGTCATGATATACTTCTTACATATGATGAGAAAATATCAAAGCTCAGCAGATGCTCATGCCACAGTGCAAAAGTGGTTAACTGGAAGGAAGATAGGGCAGAAAAGAGCAGATTAAGAAAAATTCATGGTAGCAGTCCGTGTGTGAAGTGTCACGGGGGCGTTGGATTAGATGTGGAGGATATGCAGGTAATTCACAAACCTCATGAGAGTATAGGCTGTACTCTGTGTCATGGGGAAGGCAAAGTTGTCAAGCCTGTGGTGAAGGACTGCTTTGACTGTCATCAGCGTGAAGTTCATAAAATCCATAATGAGTTCCTTCTTGAAATCTGCACATCATGTCATGGAAAAGTTATTCAGAAATTTCCAGAGTTGCAGGAAGAAGTTGGAATTGTTATAGAAATTCCACAGGTGGAGGAGAAAAGGGTATTTTCTCTCTATGATTTAATCAAGAGCATATTTCTGCTGTCTTTTGTTGGTGTTTAAGTTCTGTTTATTTAACCATCTCAGATAGAAATTTAAATTGAAGAAGATACTGCAAGACATGAAATTCAGTAAGGAAGAATGGGAAGACAGAGGTTCGTACAGAGTGATGAAAGTGTTTGAAGTTGCAGAAGATTCCTTCGTTCAAATAGTTGAGATTAAGCCAGAATCTGAAGTAAAAAAGCATTATCACAGGAAACAAACTGAGGTTTTCTCGATTCTCAGTGGTGAAGCAAAACTCGGTATTGGAGAAAAGGAGTGGGTGGCAAAGTCAGGAGATATTTTTCTGTGCAAGCCCGGGAACATACACTGGGTCGTGAACAGCAGCAAGGAAGCATTTAAACTGCTTGTTTTTAAATATGGCTGGTCAGAGGACGATATTGTGTGGGTAGAATGATTTTCAACAAAAAAATTATAAGATACTTCTGAGGGTATTCAGTATGCAAAGTGCAAAGATATACTTTCCGGATGGCCATCTTGAGAAGCCAGTCTGGGATGCACTGATAAAGGCTGGCTACAATCTGTATAAGAGTAAAAGAGGATATATGATCGATGTTGACCATCCAGATATAATCTTCAAACAGGTCAGACCCCAGATTATGCCTTTTTACATAATGATGGAGAAAGGAGACGGTGGATTTACAGGAGAGGATATACTCGAGAACTCAAAAATCAGATATGGTTTGAATAATGTGGTGGTTGTGGATAAACTCCCCCTCAGACCCACAAAGCTTGTTGTAGCAATCTCAAAGGAGGTTTACACTGACATAAAGACAATTGATGAGTTCAGAGATTTTGTTCAGGACAGACAGATTATGCTTGCCTCCGAGTATCCCGAGATTGCAAAAAAGTATGCTGATGATAATGGGCTGAATGCAGTAGTATTCGACCCTATCGGGAAGACGGAAGCATCTCTACTCCCCCCTCAACCTGAAGCTGACATGATAATTGAAGTAACGGAATACGGGACAACTCTGAGAGAGAATGAATGTGTTATAATTGACACATTGATGGACAGCATTCATTCGGTATTCATCGCCAATACGAAATCCTACGAGAAAAAGAAATCCATTATTGATAATCTGATTATAGACCTGCGGGAGGTTCTGAATTCACAGAATCTTGTAAGCCTCATATTCAACATCCCGGAAGAGGAGAAAATCGAACCGATGATTGATTTTCTGACAAAAGAAGGATTCAATCCGACTGTTTCAAAACTTGCTGGAGGTGGCGTGGCAATTCATATAATTCTGAACAGGGAGAGGGTAAAATTCCTTAAACCAAGGTTAAGGGAGCTTGGTGCCAGAAGAATAGGTACACAGCCCATCATAACCTTCGGCGACTAAAACTCGATTTCTTCACTTTCGGACAAGTAGAAAATGTTATAGGTCAGGCAGTGTGAGATGGGTGAAGTTGAGTACTGGAGTTGATTTTTAATGAAGGGGGAACTGGTAGAAGAGAAAGTTGAGATCATTTCAAAACTGACAGAGCAGATAACCGAGAAGTTTAAGAGATCCGGTTATGAAGTAAACCCGAAAGAGATATCAAAACGTCTGGAACTTCTGATGTTTGAATTCAAAGTTCCTGAGAGGGAGGCAATCAGAACTGTTAACAATTATCTTATGAAGGAACTGGATGTCTCTCGTGAGCAGCTATCAATGGAGAGTCCGTTCATAAAAATTGGGGAGATTACGAGACCAAATCAGTGGGTCAGTTTTAAGGCAAAAATCGTTCAGTTATGGGATTCAACAAGTCCGAATGTTTCTCAGGTGGGGCTGGTAGGAGATGAAACAGGTATTATCAAATTTGTTACATGGGCAAAATCTGGAAAGCCGGAAGTGGCTGAAGGTAAGAGCTACATATTCAGGAATTTAGTCACTGATTCTTTTGGAGGGAGGATGCAGGTAAATGTGAACAGGAACAGCGAAATTGAGGAGATTGCAGAGGATGTACCTCTACCACCCAGAGAAATTAAAGTTACGGGAGCGTTAATTGCAATTCAGCAGAACAGTGGATTGATTCAGAGATGTAATGAATGCAGGAGAACAGTGTCCAAAGGTATCTGCCCCGTTCATGGAAAGACTGAAAGTTACGATGACCTGAGGATTAAAGGAGTACTTGATGATGGTGAGAATTTCTATGAAATTATCCTGAATGAGGATAATATTAAAGCACTGACCGGCATCGGTCTTGAGGAAGCGAAGAAAATCGCAAAGGAAAACCTTGAAAGGGGTGTTGTGCTCCAGACATTAAGAAACAGATTACTCGGAAAGTATTTCACTGTAAATGGTACCAGGGGTGAGAGATACCTGATTGTGAATGAAATAGATTTTTTCAGAGATGAGCTGGGTGAGAAGATTGATGAATTGCTTACTAGACTGGGGGCAGAACAATGATGATGAAAAGAGAAGTTGCAAAGAGACTGTTTGCATTTGAGCTCAATCGCTCGAATCATAAAATATCTCAGAATGGAGAAAAAACTCCAATTTATGTTCTCACCCCGACTGGAGAAAAATGCAACAGGGTATTTATTGTAGGAGTTCTGCTTGACAAAGAAGAAATTCGTCCGGACTCAAACTTCTGGCGAATGAGAGTTAGCGACCCGACTGGAGTATTCGTATGCACTGCTGGAAGATATCAGCCGGAGGCGCTTGAGGTTGTGCTGGAAATTGAACCTCCTGAAATGGTGGCAATTGTTGGCAAGGTTAATGTTTTCGAAGGCGAATCAGGAACCTACATTTCAATAAGACCTGAGGCAGTATCTATTGTTGAAAGCGAAGCTCGAGATTACTGGGTTTATGAAACAGCACAGAGAACAGTAGAGAGAATTGAAAGAATGGAGACTGAGAGAGATTCGGAGGATATTGCCCTCGCATGGCAGGTCTATAACCCGGACCTCAATGAGTACAGGCAGAAGGTTAGAGAAGCACTCATTGTAATAAAAGAGGAATTTGAGACATTTAAAGTGAGAGAGGAAGAGAAGAAAGAAGAAGTCAAAGAAGAGAAAGATGCAGATTTGGAGCTGGATGAACTTGAGTTTGAAGAGGAAGAATGGGATTTGTCAGACATTCTGGGCGAATAGATAGAGGATACAAAATGCCGGAAGCTACACGTCTCTCAGAACTATCAACCTCAATGATAAGAAGAATGTTTGAGGTTGTTGCAAAGGCAAAAAGTGAAGGTAGGGATGTGATTAATCTCTCTATAGGCGAGCCAGATTTTCACACTCACCCTCTGCTGATAGAAAAAGCCTGTAAAGCCATGCATGAGGGTTTTACACATTACACTTCAAATTCTGGACTGGATGAATTTCGCAGTTTAATTGCTGAGCGTTATGGCCTGAGTAGCAGCAATATTATGGTTACTGCAGGTGCAAGTGAGGCTTTGCTTAATGCAAGTCTATCTTTCATTGAGGAGGGAAGCAGGGTGGTAATTCCCACACCAAACTTTCTCTCCTATTTCACCTATGCAAAGCTCTGCAGAGCAAAAGTTGAGCAATTCTACACACATTCAAACAATTTCGAGGTTGATGTTGAGAAATTTAGCGATGTGGTTAGTAGAGACGTATCTCTCGTGTTCATAAATTATCCAAACAATCCCACGGGCGTTGTGATGAAAGATTTGAAAGCTATAGCTGAAATTACAGCCGATAATAATGCAATTCTCATCAGTGATGAAATATACGACTCCATTTACTATGACAGAAAGCCAGAGACTCTTGCTGGTATGGAGAACGTTGTGGTTGTTAACGGCTTCTCCAAAAATCTTGCCATGACTGGCTGGAGAGTCGGTTATGTTGTTGCAGATGAAGATTTGATGGACTCAATGCTCAAGGTTCATCAGGTAAATGGTGTTTGCGCTTCTGCCTTCGCTCAAAAAGCAATTGCTGAGTTGATGCAGGATGAGATGGACAGAAAAATTACGGAAGAAATGGTAAAGGAGTTCAGAAAAAGAAGAGACTTTGTTTACAGTAGAATCAAAAAGATGGGTTTAAAAGCAGTGAAGCCAGAGGGTGCATTCTATATTTTTCCTGAGGTTCCAGTAAACTGCATTGAATTCTCAGAAAAACTTGTTAATGCAGGCGTTGCAGTAACTCCCGGATTGCCATTTGGAGATGGTAATGAAAACTACGTGAGAATCTCGTATGCTGCATCAACGGAAATGCTTGAGGAGGCAATGGAGAGAATGGCAACCTTCGTTGAGGGCTTGAACACTGAATGAGTCAAACTGCCGGGCATCATAATTCCGGAATTATTCTTCTAAACTCGAAATTTCCGCATCAATTTCTTCACCCAGTTTCCTTGCTGTCCTTTCAGAAATAAGTCCCTTGATGGCAGCATCCCTTATCGCACTTTTCTGAGCATGTAAAGCTTTTCTCCAAGCTGCAATCCAGATTTCTCTGTTCACTGTCTCATCCTCAATCAGGGATGCTATTTCCTCCGAAGAACTTTTGAGAATTTCATCCATGTCCGATATCATCTTTTCAGCTATGTCAGGAGGCATCTCACCCTCGGATACCATGTTCTCAAGCTCTCTCTTTGCAGCCCGTATAGCAATGTTTTTCCCTATAAGCTCCTCATATTTCTCCCATTTTTCATCTTTTCGTGAAATTTTTGATCTTTTCACAAGAAGCTCAAGAGATAGCCCCTGAATTACAAGGGAGAACAGAACAACTCCAAAAACCATGTTTACGATCAATTCTCTATGTGGAATATCCGTTAAGCCGAGTGCAAGGGCAATCGGAATGGTGCCATGCAGTCCACCCCAGAAAATCACATGCTGCCAGAGAAGTGGTATTTTTTCTTTAACACTCAAGTTAACGATGTTTATGAAGGGATAGACTGAAATTGCTCTTGATAAAGCCACTACAACAATAACCACTCCAATTGCTTTGCTGTACTCTGACAGAGCATCAATATGGATGTCAAGACCGATAAGGAGGAAAACGAGAGAGTTTATCAGAAAGACAGCAAACCCCCAGAAAGTTGTCAGAGATACTCTCGTTGAGGGAGACATTGCAAAGTATCTTCCATAGTTTCCTATTATTAAGCCAGCGATAACAACTGCGATTACACCCGAGACGTGGAAATTTTCGGCAATGAGAAAGCAGGAGAAGGCGAGAATCAGAGTTATTGTAACTTCAATCAGGTGGTCGTCAATGTGGGCGAGTACTCTGTAGGCAAAATATCCGAGGACAGTCCCGACAACCACACCACCCGTGAACACGATTCCGAATTCAATTATTCCTTTGGCAACATCAATTTCCCCAACTCTGAGCATTTCAAGAAGAATGCTAAACAGAACCACACCTGTTCCATCGTTAAGCACACTCTCACCTTCAAGTATCAGAGATAACCTTTTCGGAACGCCCAGTGCCTTGAAAGTTGCAAGTACCGAGACAGGGTCTGTGGGAGAAATCATTGCCCCGAATAAAAGAGCAAGAACAAGCGGGATGTTCAGAAGGTAGTGAAGAATATACCCCGTGAAAAGAGTGGAGAGGAGAATGCCAAAAATTGCCAGAACCCCGATCGGCTTTATATTTGCCCTGAATTGCTGAACATCCATGTTTATTGCCCCCTCGAAAAGGAGTGGGGGTAGAATCAGGAAAAAGATTATGTCCTCAGTCAGCCTGATCTCCGGTATAAGTCTGAATGTGCCTGCAAACAGCCCGACAAGAACAAGAGCAATTGTGTAAGGCAGTCTGATGTATTTTACACCCACTGCAACGATTGATGCAATTAACAGAAGGGTTACAAGTTCAGTAACCTGAAAGGCGATATCTTCCATGGTCTCACCTGATGTTTTAATAATAGAATAGATCAAAACTATATTAATGTGTTCTTTAGAAATTATCTCTTATTTTATCAAAGAACCCCTTTCCTGTATCTTCTTTCTCCATGAATAGCTCTCTGAATAACTTTTCCTGCTTTCTGGTCAGTTTCTCCGGGATATGTACGATAACTTTAACATACTGGTCTCCTCTACTGTTAGAATTGATACGGGGCATCCCCTGACCACTTAATTTGAAAACAGTATGGCTTTGAGTTCCTTTTGGAATTTTTAACTTCGCTGAGCCGTTTATTGTTGGGATTTCGACTTCTCCCCCCAGTACAGCCGTGCCAAGGTCTATTGTTGTCTCGCAGAACAGATCCGCATCACTTCTATCAAAAATGTCATGTTTCTTCACATGCACAACCACATACAGGTCTCCGGGAGCGCCTCCGTTCGTGCCGGGTTCTCCCTCTCCGGGAATTCTCAGATACTGTCCGTCATCCACACCCTTCGGGATTTTAACTTCAATTTTTTTGAGCTTTTTAACCCTGCCCTCACCCCTGCATGTTTCGCACAATTTTGTTGAAAAACTCCCGCTGCCACCACACTTTCCGCATGTTGTAATCTGAACAATCTGACCAAATGGACTCCTCTGAACCCTTCTGATTTCTCCAGTTCCATCACAGAGCGGACACTTCTGAAGGGAACCGGGCTGTGCACCAGTCCCGTGACACGTTGTACATTCTGAGTAGTGTGGTACCTCGATTGTGGTTGTAAGGCCATTGAAAGCATCTTCAAGTGTGATTTCAAGGTCATATCTGAGGTCAACACCTTCTCTTGCTCTTGTTCTCCTCGTGCGACCTCGCCCTGAGAGGACATCGAATATATCCTCGAAACCAAAATCTCTGAACAAATCTTCAAAATTGGGCCATCTGAAACCCGCAAAATCTTCTGTTCGGAAGGTGGAATGCCCATACTGATCATACTGAGCTCTCTTCTGAGGATCACTTAAAACCTGAAAAGCCTCATTTATTTCTTTAAATCTCTCTTCTGCCTCCTTGTTCCCGGGATTGACATCTGGATGGTACTTTCTCGCAAGCTTTCTGAAAGCTTTTTTTATCTCATCCTGAGTGGCATCTCTGCTTACACCCAGTACCTCGTAGTAGTCTTTCTTTGCCATTTTCATTATCAGAAATTTTACGTTAATTTTCCTCTTTCACTTTAAATTCTGCATCATATGCTTTCTCTTTTTTCTCATCTCCTACCGGTTCACTTTGCTGAGATTGTTCTGCATATTTCTGTGCTGCCTCCTGATAAATTGCTGTTCCAGCCTCCTGAAGTACTTTTTGGAGATTCTCAGTCTCCTGCTTTATTCTGCCAGTGTCGTCTCCTTCCAGTGCAGCTTTCAGAGACTTCATTGCAGTCTCAATTTTGTCCCTGTGCTCTTTGCTCAGCTTATCGCCAATCTCAGAAAGTGTTTTCTCTGTTGTGTAAATCAATGAATCTGCATTATTCCTGATCTCGACCATCTCTTTTCTTTTTCTATCTTCTTCTTCATGCTCTTTTGCTTCTTTAATCATTCTTTCAACTTCTTCATCCGATAGCTTTGTTGAAGCGGTAATTGTCATCTTCTGCTCCTTTCCTGTTGCCAGATCCTTAGCAGAGACGTTCAGTATGCCTGACGCATCTATATCAAATGTCACTTCAATCTGTGGTACACCACGGGGGGCTGGGGGGATTCCTACAAGATTGAACTGCCCAAGGCTTGTATTGTCGGCAGCCATTGGTCTCTCCCCCTGCAAAACATGAATGGTCACAGCAGTCTGAAAATCTGAGGCTGTGGAGAATATCTGGCTCTTTTTAGTCGGTATGGTGGTATTTCTCGGGATTAACGGAGTCATAACACCACCGAGTGTTTCGATGCCAAGGGTTAAAGGCGTCACATCGAGCAGTACAACGTCTTTGATGTCTCCGGCAAGGATAGCGCCCTGAATCGCCGCCCCCATTGCAACGCATTCCATCGGATCTATCCCTCTCTCAACTTTTTTACCGATTTTCTCCTCAAGAAACCTCTGAACAATCGGCATTCTGGTTGGACCGCCAACAAGTATGATCCTGGTTATATCTTCTTTGGTTAAATTTGCATCCTTCAGTGCCTGTTCAATCGGATGGATGCATCTCTGAATCACTGGCTCCACGAGCTGTTCAAGTTTTGCTCTGGTCAGCTTGAGAGTGAGGTGTTTAGGGCCCGACTGGTCTGCGGTTATATATGGAAGGTTAATCTCAGTCTCAAGAACCGTCGAGAGTTCTATCTTCGCCTTCTCAGCAGCCTCTCTTATCCTCTGCATTGCCATTTTATCGTTTCTTAAGTCTATTCCTTCCTGTTTTTTGAATTCTTCAAGTATCCAGTTTATTATCGCCTCATCCATGTCCGTTCCACCGAGGTTTGTATCCCCTGAGGTTGAGAGAACAGTAAACGTTCCATCTCCAAATTCCATAATTGTAACATCAAGTGTCCCTCCGCCGAAATCGAAAACGAGTATCTTATGTTCCTCCTCCTTATCCAGCCCGTAAGCCATTGCAGCTGCTGTGGGCTCATTTACAAGTCTGACGACCTCGAGTCCAGCTATCCTCCCTGCATCCTTTGTGGCAGTTCTCTGATTGTCGTTAAAATAAGCGGGGACAGTAATCACAGCTTTCTTTACTTCCTCACCAAGAAATGCTTCCGCATCTCTCTTTATTTTCTGTAAAATAAAAGCCGATATCTGCTGGGGTGTGTACTCCTTACCGTGAATTTTGTATTTATGATCTGTCCCCATCTTCCTCTTGGCAGCTATTACAGTTCCTTCCGGGTTGCTGACAGCCTGTCTTCTTGCTGGCTCCCCAACAAGCAACTGACCATCTTTCGTGAATGCAACCACTGAAGGAAACATTTTCCCGGCAACGGTTGCACCCTCTGCAGAAGGAATAATTGTGGGCCTGCCACCGAGCATAACGGCAGCCTGACTGTTAGAAGTTCCCAGGTCAATTCCAATAATTTTTTCCTCAGTCATGCTCCTCACCTCCATCGTTAATTTTTTCAGAAATTATCACTCTTGATGGTCTGATTACCTTCGAATTTAACATAAAACCTTTCTGGATTTCCCTCAAAATTATCCCATCTTCTCTTTCTGAAGGTTCTTTCATCAAAGCCTCATGTAAACTGGGATCAAATTTTTCTCCAAGTGCTTTGATTTGCTTCAGTCCGTGTTTCTCAAGCACCCGGCAAAAATTTCTGTAAAGCATGCTCAAGCCCTCCTTATTTTTCTCAGATCCCATCGAATTTATGGCGAGCTCAAATTCATCAAGGATGACCAGCAGTTCTTTAATCAGATTCTCATTTGCCAGTTTGACTATTGCCTCTTTTTCTCTCTCAAAATTCTTTCTGTAATTATCGAAATCTGCATGCAGGTATCTGATTTGGTTAAGTCTATCCTCCGCTAACTTCGTTTTTTCTGCCAGCTCTTCCTCAAGCTGTTTGAGTTTCTCCATTAACTGTTTTATTGTCAATTTTTTAATATCCTCTGTCATACTTCACGCAACTTTCTAATTCATTTTTAAGCACTTAATTATGGTCTGGAGAATTATGTAGTATATAATAACCACTAAATTTTTAAATTTTACGCCCTAAACCGGGGTATTTCAATGTCTGCCAAAGTTTTATATACCCTTCAACAATAACGATTGGAAAACTTGTATTGGAGGATGGTGAGAATGGCTAAAGAGAAAGAACACATCAATATCGCCATGATTGGACACGTAGACCATGGTAAAAGCACTTTAATCGGCAGGCTCCTTTATGAAGCAGGGGAGGTGCCTGAACACATCATTGAGAAATACAGAAAGGAGGCTCAGGAGAAGGGAAAAGCGACTTTTGAGTTCGCATGGGTTATGGACAAGCTGAAAGAAGAAAGAGAAAGAGGTATAACAATAGACGTTGCTCACAGAAAGTTCAATACCAAGAACTATGAAATTACAATCGTTGACTGCCCCGGACATCGAGATTTCGTCAAGAACATGATAACGGGCGCTTCGCAAGCTGATGGCGCTATTCTCGTAGTAGATGCAAAGGATGGCGTACAGGCGCAGACAAAGGAACATGTTTTTCTTGCAAGAACTCTTGGTATCAATCAGATGATTGTTGCAATAAATAAAATGGACAGTATTGATTATAATCAGGACAGATTTAATGAGGTTAAGGGTGAAGTAACAAAACTTTTACAGATGGTAGGTTATAAGGTTGATGAGATTCCGTTTATACCTTCTTCTGCCTATATGGGTGATAATGTTTACAAAAAGAGTGATAGAACTCCATGGTATGACGGCCCTACTTTCTTTGAAGCCCTTGACAAATTCAAGCCGCCTGAGAAGCCAGTTGATAAGCCTTTGAGAATTCCTGTACAGGATGTATATACAATCAGCGGTGTGGGTACAGTGCCGGTAGGCAGGGTAGAGACAGGTGTCCTCAAAGCTGGAGATAAGATTATCTTTGAACCTGCAAGTGTATCAGGAGAAGTAAAAAGCATTGAAATGCATCACGAGACAATTCCGGAAGCTCTTCCTGGAGATAACATCGGTTTCAACGTGAGGGGTATCAGCAAGAATGATATCAGGAGAGGAGATGTTTGTGGACATCCCGATATCCCGCCCACAGTAGTAAGAGATTTCACCGCACAGATTGTTGTTCTTCAACATCCAACTGCAATTACAATAGGCTATACACCCGTTATTCATGCACACACTTCACAGATTGCATGCAGGTTTGTTGAACTTCAGAAGAAACTTGATCCAAGGACAGGTCAGGTTAAAGAGGAGAACCCGCAGTTCGTAAAGACGGGGGATGCAGCAGTTGTCAAGCTTGAGCCAACAAGACCCATGGTAATAGAGAAAGTCAAGGAGATACCACCGCTGGGAAGATTCGCGATAAGAGACATGGGAATGACCGTTGCAGCAGGAATGGTTCTCGACGTAACTCCCAGAAAATAATTTTTTATTTTTATTAAGTGATTTTCCATGACAGTAAAAGGATTCAGAGCGAGAATCAGACTCTCTGGATTGAGTCCCGGAGACCTCGACAGAATTTGTGGCCAGATTAAGGAGATTGCCAATAAAACAGGTGTCGAGATAAGGGGTCCTGTGCCCCTCCCAACAAGAAAATTTGTCGTGCCTGTAAGAAAATCACCTGACGGTGAGGGAACAGAAACATGGGACCACTGGGAAATGAGGGTTCACAAAAGGCTGATTGACATTGCAGCCGATGAGAGAGCGCTGAGACAGATAATGAGAATTCAGGTTCCAAAAGACGTCAATATAGAAATCGTTCTGGAGAGCTAACTCTTTTAGCTTTTCCTTCATGCTTCTTAAAATCACTTTTCTCGGAACCTCTGGCACCACCCCGAGTGTCGAGAGGAATCCATCCGGAATTCTGATTCAGTTTGGAAAGGAGAGAATCCTCTTTGACTGTGGTGAGGGTACGCAGAGGCAGATGATGATAGCCAAAACCGGGTTCAGACTGGATTCAATATTTGTGACTCACCTCCATACTGACCATTTCATCGGTTTATTCGGTCTTTTGGAGACACTGTCTCTGAATGAGAGAAAGAATACGCTGAATATTTATTGTCCGTCTCCAGAATTTTTGAGATATGCATTCAGGTTATTCGGCTACGAGAATCTTTCGTTTCCGGTTGAAATCAATGGACTTGAAGATGGAAGTGAGGTATATTTTGATAATTTTAAAATCGTGGCTTTCAGAACAGACCATATTGTGGAAAGCCTTGGTTATGCTTTTATTGAGAACCCGAGACCCGGTAAGTTTAACAGAGAGAAAGCAGAGGAACTTGGAATTCCTCCCGGACCGCTTTACTCAAAACTTCTGAGAGGAGAAGCTGTGGAAATAGGTGGCAGGCTTATCCCCCCGGAAGCTGTTGTTGGGCAACCGCGATTGGGTAGAAAAATCGTTTATACGGGTGACACCCGCCCGATTGAAAAAACAGTTCAAATCTCTTTGAATGCTGATGTTCTCATTCACGATGGGGCATTTGCGTCTGAGTTGCAGGACTGGGCTGAAGAAACAAAACATTCGACTTCGAAAGAGGCAGCAGAGGTGGCAAAAAAAGCAAATGCTAACCTTTTGATTCTAACCCATATAAGTGCAAGGTACTCCAGAGATTTTGATGTCCTGATTCAGGAGGCTAAGGAGGTTTTTGAGAACACAGTAATAGCGGAGGACTTCATGAGCATTGAAGTAAAATACAGGGATTAAAGCAGAGCAGTAATTGAGAGGATGAAAAAGGCTCTACTATCTCTAAAACATTAATCTGAGATATCTCCCAATGGGTGAATTCTCATCAAAATCCAGCCCGATTTTTTTCATGATTTCCCATATCTCGTGTATGTCTGTCTCTCTACCCCATAAGTCGTTAGCGATGCTTACAATTGAATCTTCATCAACAGGATAACCATGCTCTTGAATCAATCTGGTAAAATGTGAGATATGATACTGTTTCAAATCTACATCGGCTTTTAAAACAGGCTTATTTTGCTTCTCCAGCCAGCCATCTATGCTGAAGTCAAGCAGACAATCAAATGCCCACAGAGGTCCCTCATCAAAGAAGTCAGAGTAATATACCGGATACATTGTTGGCAATCGTCCTTCGACAAAGTATTTTACATGGAGCACCTCGTGCCAGACAGTGGCATTCCAGTAATCGAGCGTTTTTACCGGGAAATTAAAGAAATCGAGTTTAATGACTGCTATTTTCTCTTTCCCGACGATTGATTTGAATATATACTTGCCATCCACCAAAGAGGTGGCTTCATTAATACTAAATATGAGTTTTTCTGGTTGAGTGCGTGACTCCTTTAAGGCTGTTTTTGCTATATCAGCCAGTTGCTGAATTGCTGACACCGGTGCGATTTTTTCCAGTTTTTTGTCATCCTTCTCGGTCAGGTCGTATTCGAATCCTATGCCATTGAGGTACTCATCCACATTAACCCCATACAAACCTTCTCCATTGAACCCGGGAATTTCAAAGGTCAGGAGGTAGTAGTCGACGTTGCCAAATCTTTTTGAACCTTCCATGTAATCACTATTGAAAATAAAAATGTTAGAAGCTGAGGTTATCTCTCCTTTCTGAGTAGATATGCTACTGCTAACAGTCCACCGATAGCAAATATTGCCTCAAATCCGGGCAACAATCCCTTTGGACCCTCAAATGGTTCTGGTGTTTCTGGTCTTTTTATTACAGTATCAGTCTCAGTGGGTGTTCCCGGAATTGATGGTGCTGAAGGCTTTGGAGTTTTCTTTGGAGGTATCCATGGTATGCTTACTGGAGTTCTGAGCTTGGTTGGCGTCGGCGTTGGACCTGAGGTTTCAGTTGGGAGTGGCAGAGCACCACCTCCTCCACCGCCACCTCCTCCACCGGTAGCTCCTTCATTTCCCTGATCTCCACTATCAGCGGGTTTCTCCTTAACTGTGATCTCTTTTGATGTTGAATTTGAATCCCCATCATTATCTGTCACTGTCAGCCTTACTGTATATGTACCTGCAACGTACGCATGAGTAGGGTTCTGATCAGTTGAGCTGGTGCCATCACCAAGGTCCCATAGCCATTCCATAATCGCCCCATCTAAATCATAGCTCTCATCTGTGAAAGTTACAGTTTCTCCCTCCTCAGGACTATCAGGCGAGTAAGAGAACTTAGCAACAGGTAATTCTCCTGCGACAGTTATATTGACAGTAATGGTTCTCTCCTCTGTCTCACCCCGATTTCCTGCTTCATCCTCTACAATTACTTTATATATATATGTCCCGCTTGTTAATCCCGTAACATCGTAATATCTGTTCTGTCCAGACCCCATCATTGTATATAAACTTCCATTCCAGTTTAATGTTGCCTTAAATGGCTCCTCACCAATCGATACATTTATGAATACACTTGATTTGTTTGTTTCATTACCATCTGCCGGGGTTGGGTCAATGAACTGTACAGCAGGCGGAATCGTGTCCACGGTTACTGTTCTCTCTTCAGTCTGAGCCTGATTTCCCGATAAATCCTTGGCTATGACATAGTATGTATACACATTATCTGATAATCCTGTAACGTTATACTCTGCTGAATTTCCACTTACGTCCATGAGGTGTTGATTCCCGTCCCAGTGAAGTGTTGCCTCACTCAATACCTCATTTGCATTGATTCTGATAGTTACCCAGTCGTATTTGACAAATGAGCCATCGGCAGGAGTAGGATAACTGAATCTAATGTCAGGAGGTGTAGTGTCAGGTGGTTGAACTGTTATTACCTTTGCGATGGTATTTGTTTCTCCCATGTTATCAGTAACTGTTAATTTCACTGTATATGTACCGGGATAGGCATAAGTGTGCCATTCCAGATTGCCTGAGCCTGTTGAACCATCACCAAAGTCCCATTCGTAACTCTGAATGTAGCCTCCTGAGTCAGGGTCAGATGAGCTGTCTGCATTGAATTCAATTTCATTCTCTACTGTAGGGTCAGAAGGAGTATAGGTAAAAGAGGGTTCTGGAGGTATACTATTATATGTGGAACCAAAGTAGTTCTCCCACGGTTCCATCAGTGGATGGTAGTCCTCATTTAACGCCTCAATTGAGTATCTTTTATCTCCAATTCCATCACCATTGTTGTCATAACCTGTATAGTCGCTCCAGTAATTACCCATGTATTCTGAATATCCACTTCCATTATATGTATAGTTCATCTGCTCAGGTGAATTCCATGCCGAGATTGAATCTGCAGCAGCGCAGTAACTGTCAATAATATTATTTAAATAAATCTGGTTATCATTCGCTGACGTAACAAGCGCGATACCATAAGCTGAATTGAGAAATATTCCATTATTTCTGATTATGTTAAATTCTGAATCGTAAATAAAGAATGCCTCACCGTTGAAGGGAATTTTATTTTCTTTAATCTCGTTGTTGAAGGAGTAAATTAGATAGATTCCGACCGAATTATCACTTATGATATTGTTCTGAATGTTGTTGTAATCCGAACTGTAAATATAAATCCCATTGTTACTGCCTGTTATCAGGTTACTGGATATTGTTGAACCTTCAGAATAGCTCAGATAAATTCCCTGACCGTTGTCAACCAGTAAATTATCACTTATAATTGAGTTGTTCGCCCAGTCAAGAAAAATTCCGGAACTTCCATCTCTGATGGTAAAGCCCCTTATTTCACAGTTATCTTCTCTCAAAGTTATTCCGTTATTGCCGTGGGCTGATATTACAGGATAATTTATGCCTTCAATTTTCAGTCTTTTATTCACTGTTACCGGTGCATAACTTCCCGGATAGACGTAGATGGTGTCCCCAGAATTTGCTGAATTTATTGCTTCCTGAATGTTTGTGAAATCAGGAGAAGAGTGCTGCTTCCCATCATCATCAACATACCACGTTGCCGCTGATGCCACTGATATCGTAAAAATTAATAGCAGAGCAGAAAAAAAAACGAGTGTTATCAGTCTTTCCATAGCTTTTGCTGAAACACACGATGGCTTAAAGGATGACCTCATATTTTGAGGTTACTTCAGAAAATATAAATAATTTACTAACAAGAGTATTTATGGTTATTATAATGTAATAGAATCAATACTTTTTCAGTCGTCTTCAGCGCTGCTATATCTCCAAAAAGCAAATTGTTGTTATTACAATTAGCATTACGTCCAGTATATTATTATCATGAAGATAACCCTTAAATACTTCCCTACTATTACAAACTATTGCATGCAAAAGCATGCAGACTGGAGAAGATGCGTGCCAGAGGATGGCACGTAGGAAAAAATGCCGGTTGGAGAGGTGGAATAAATGGAGAAAAAAATAGTTAGAATAGCCTTAGTGGCTTTGGCAATTTTAGCCATAGGCATACTGGTGCTGCCGTCAACTGTTACGTTGTTTGCAGGGCAGCATACATGGTATTACAAGGAATCACTGCCGTGCGAAAAATGCCATGCAGATGTAGCAGCAGAATTCCAGAGCTCAAGCAACTATCATCCCCCGGGAGCAACCTACCCAGTTTGGGAAGCCTGTGTTCTCTGTCATCAGGTAGAACCACTTTATCCGGGCGATGTTAACTATGCAGAACAGAAGCATGCAGCAACAATTGTGCCGTGCGATTACTGCCACTGGCCAGAAGCAAATGCTTTTGAGCAGGACCCGCACTATGAGTTCATACTTGTAGCAGAAGATGACCCGATGTTTCCAGGAGCAACTGAAGCATGTGTTGCCTGCCATACACACGCAAGACTTGACATCAGCTTCGAGTGGATGAAATACATGACCTTTGAGTTCAAAGTTAAGAATCCAGATAAGGGCAGAGATTATGAGCAGTCAGGATGGAATGCAGCGGATCTGTGGGAAAACGTTGCACATTATGGATACAATGGTACAGATTTCGGTACGGGATTCAACGCACACTCGTATGATTACCACTATGTATTCGACTATGGTGCCTACATAGATTCAGATGGAGATGGCGCAGCAGACGCTGACTACGAGACGCCACCGAGGTAATACTTTTTAGGGTGGTAGTATGAAGGTAAGTAGAAGAGATTTCTTAAAAATTTCAGCGGGTACAGGAGTGGCAGCGACGTTCTTAAAGCCTGACATTCTGAGACAGGCAATTGCTCTGCTAACTCAGGCAGAAAACCCTGTGGACATAATCTGGATTCATGGACAGAACTGTACCGGATGTTCAATTTCGGCACTTCAGGCAAACCTGAGGATAGGCGACCCAGCGAGTAATGATGGCACTGATTACTATGGCGATGGAAGTGGTGACATATACCTGGCAAACATCCTCGAGATTCTTGGTGCCGTTCCGGCATACTGGGGCAATGTAAACTCAGGTACAGACCTTGAATGGCATCCAACGTTGATGGCACAGGCGGGATGTTATTACTCAGATGATGGAGAAGAGTTCGAAGCTTATGTAAGTGACAGCATTCAGAGTGCAGAGTCCGCTTCAAGAACATATGTTGATGCGATGCAGTACATGAAGAGAGTTCTGAATGAATCGGATCACGTCTTTTTGGTTATTGAGGGTTCAATACCCTACCCGTCATGGGGTGATGAAGGAGACGTGGGATTCTGCGAAGTTGGTTTGAAGGAAGAAGGTACCGGAAAATACAAGGAGCTATGGCAGTTTGCAGACCTCCTGTACTGGATTCTCACAGGAGATACGACATATGAGGGTAGTCACGATGTTCGTGGCAATATAAAAGGAGTTATTGCATTCGGTAACTGTGCAGCATTTGGAGGAATTCCCGGTGGAAATCCAAATCCTACGGGAGCAAAGGGTGTAATGCACTTCTTTGAGGATCTCGATACAGGTTACGTGCCTTCAAGAGAATACAGGATTCCCGGACTCACTGATGTGAATTCAAGTAATTTCAGACCACTGGTTAATCTTTCAGCATGTCCAGCGCATCCAGACTGGTTGGTGCTGACATTTGCAGCAATTGCAGACTGGTATACAAGGGCCGTTGCTGGTGGCTATGGAGAATCTCTGACAACACTCATAACAAAATACATGGAACTTGACCAGTGGAAAAGGCCGAAATGGGTGAACTTCCATGCCAACGATAACAGCACATGGGTAGGTCCAATCCTGATGTTTGGTAAGACTGCACATGACCTTTGCCCGAGAAAACCAGCGTTTGATGCAGGTGACTTTGCACTGACCTTCGAGAAAGCTATTGACGATACAGGTAATCCGAAGAAGTGTCTGCTCAGGTTAGGATGCAGAGGAGTTACATCCTGGGTTAACTGTCCCGGTACGGATGGAAGTGGAATATGGAACAAGGATGATGATCCAACACACAACAACAACCTCAGCTATGGTGGTACATGGTGTGTCAATGTAAATGCACCATGCAATGCCTGCGGTGATCCGAATTATCCGGACAACGCATTAATGTACCAGAAGGGATTCTTCATGGAGTGCAGACATTCTGAGATGCTTGCCCTGGGATTGATACCGGGAAGCGCATCTTCAGCACCAGCAGGGAAAGGATTGACGTGCTACACATGCCACAGTGTAATGATGCCAAGGAAGTATAAGGAGTGGACGTATGGCTATCACGAGCAATTTGGATATGGATACTGGGGACCGTGAGGTGATGTGAAATGGCAGATTATGTAAAAATTACCCCGTTGACAAGACTGGAAGGACACCTCGGGATTACAGCAAAAATAGCTGATGACAAAGTCATCACAGCATATAGCCATGGTGAGATGTTTAGAGGTTTCGAGAAAATTCTGATAGGAAGGGACCCAAGAGATGCACCTGTCATTACCTCAAGGACTTGCGGTGTGTGTCACTTCATTCACAGACATACATCATTGAGAGCAATTGAGACAGCAGCAGGATTTGCATTCCCGTTTGCACAGGCTTTTGACGATACGACAGAGAGTGGAGGATTTACCGGTGGCAACGAACCAGGTTCTCTGTATGGTGATGGTATTAATCCACGATGGTTAGGACCGGGCAGGAATACACAGCAGGGAGCTTCCCCTTCAGCCATAGGTGGTTACTCAACAGTTTCATTGCTTCCGTTGGGGGCACAGCTTGCAAGAAATATAGTGCATGCACTGACGTATGTTTATTCGCATGCAGCTCACACAATAGCATTAGCTGCTCCGGACTACAAGGATTTGATTGACACTTATATCAGACAAAATAAGACAGCTCTTGAAGCTAATACAAATGCATATTTATCAGATGCCGAAAAGAATGGAACCGAGAGCTTCTTTGAGAATTTCTTAGCTGAGGCGGTTGTAGCACAGAGAATAATCCACGAGCTTCTTGGCGCACTCGGTGGAAAAGTTCCACATCAGATGTCAGCTATCCCTGGTGGCTTCACAACACAGCTCAGCGGTGGACTGGCAACTGCTGCATTGAAGATTGCGGCAAAGAGAGTACCGCATGCAGGAAAGGCAAGCAATCTGGCATCAGGTGGTCAAAGCTGGCCATTGCTTGAGGATAGTGGAGATGGAGTGGTTGATTTAGACACTGGAAATAATCTATTGACAAACAGTGACTGGATCTGCGCGAGAGTTGTTCCATTCACGTTGGGACTGCTCTATGGAGTTATTCAGACAGAGGCACATACGTGGGGTGTCGGCTCAGGCAACTTTGTATGTGCTGGAACGTTTGACATAGTAAGAGCAGATGCAGGAAGTGTTTCTATTACAGGAGACCAGTACTTCAGATCAGGTGTGTATCTCGGTAACTCTACCGACCGTGGAAGAGCACCGGGCGGCGATAGCAGATACCGATACGGGCTTGACCCAACCACTGGAACTTCTGCAGGTGACGCCTGGATGACCGTATATGAGGACATTACGAGCGGCAAGTATCCCTCACCGGAACTGCAGCCAGATGGCAAATACAGACCGATATGCGGTGGGTTGAAAGATCCGAACAGCGATGGTTATCCCGGAAATTGCGAGACACACCCGCTTGTGAGCAAGAATGACCCGAATGACGCAAGCAGGTACATCTACACATGGTATAAAGCAACAAGAGTTAAAGACAGCAATGACAATATATACGTGGTGGAATCAGGACCACTCGCAAGACTCGTGGTAAATGGTGTTGACCCGAATCTGAATCTCGGTGACCTAAGTGGACTGGGATTCCCGGGCATTGATGTAACTAATGGTATAAGAAATGCACTGGGTGGTATAGACAAGTCCTCCACTGGAGCAAGGCTTTTTGCCAGATTACAGGACACGCTGTTGATAATCGACATGCTGATTGGAACCGACTACTCGGGTGAAAACAAGGCGTCTGGAGGAGGCAACTACTACTGGCTTAACGAAATAAATCAAAACAAATGCTGGCTAACCAGATTAGTTTATGCACTGGATAACGTAGATGACCCGCTACCGGCATCAGTAATGTGGAAGGATGCAGTAGTCGAGACATGGGAAACCCTCGGTCAGGGTGCCGAGAGAGAGGGCAGTGCATTCTGGGATGCTCCCAGAGGAATAACATGCCACTTCTGCAAGGTTCTGGATGGCAGACTCACGCAGTACCAGCACATAGCAGGCACAACGTGGAATGGTAACGGAAGAGACCAGCTCAAGCAGCCCGGACCATTTGAATGGTCTCTGATGAACTTCACAAGAGACTGGGGTAGCAAGAGTCTGAGCAGAGTAGGAACAACAAGACAGTTCAGGAATGAGAGTCTGAGCGCACCCATTGTTGAGAGGTCAGTTACTATTAAATACAAACTGTTTGGTCAGTGGTGGGAAGCATACGATGTTCCAAAGCTTGGAGAGCCTCCTGAAGGAGACAAGGGTAATACAGGAGAGATTGTAGGTCCTTACCTTGAGAACACGTCCTATGTGGACTATACAGGTGGTAAGGTTTATCTATACTTCAGAGGTCCCGATGTGATTACAGATGGAGAGATCGACGATATGGAGACTGCCGGTATATCAATCGACTATGGATTTGCTGGAACTAATGCAGTACCCGCTCCAGCTGAGTGGGAAGGACAGTATGGCTACGGATACGGCAAGTATGGATATGATGGCAACCCAAGCTATCCGAACCCGATAAACATCCTCAGGACGATAAGAAGTTACGACCCATGTTTAGCATGCAGTATACACGTGGTTGACAGGAAAGGCAAAGCAAGAAAGTACGAGGTGTTGCCAGTAGCAGGCTGGGACATCTAAATTTTAAATTTTTTATTTTTTGTTTGTTTCTGTTTTGGTTTTAAATTTCAGATCTTCTCAACTATGTTAAGTAATCCTGATAGAAGATAAAAAGAAAAATTTTTTTAAGTTCAGAATTCAATTTATTTTAATGAAGGAAGTGGTAAGAGAGGCGATTAGGGAACTAATTTTGCCTGAATTTGATGCAGTGAGGGGTGAGCTTAAAGAATTGAGGGGCAGGGTCGATGAGATAAGCGTTCGAATTTCTGACCTCAATCAGCATGTCATTGAGCTTGGAAGAAGGGTGGATGAGACCAATAAGAGGATAGATTCTGTAAGGGAAGAGCTTACAGCAAGAATAGATGAGACCAATAAGAGGATAGATTCTGTAAGGGAAGAGCTTACAGCAAGAATAGATGAGACCAATAAAAGAATTGATTATCTCTCAGCAAGGCTTGATGAGAACACAAAAGAACTTGGCAGTTTGAAGGCAGAAATTGTAGAACTTAAAACAAGACAGGAAATAATAGATGATGTGGTTAGAAGGATTGGAAAGCTTGAAGAGAAGGTTTTTGCCTGATACTTGTAAAGTCTGGTAAACATTAATAAAGAATGTGAGGTTAACAAAAACAATGAAAAGGGTCACGATTATTGCAAGAGGGGAAGTTCAGAGGGTAAACTACAGGGATGAGGTCGAGAGAATAGCAAGAAAGCTTAAACTTACTGGTTATGTGAAGAATCTTAAACCATACGATGTAATGGTAGTTGCAGAAGGTGATGAGGTAAAGTTAAAGGAGTTTATAAAACTGATAAAGATAAATAAATATCCAATTTTGGTTGAAAAATTAGAAGTTGAATGGAGCAATGCCACTGGGGAGTTCAGTTATTTTGAAATAATAAGAGGAGAATGGCAGGAAGAGCTTTTTGAGAGATTTGATGTTGCAGGAAAAGTTCTTTACGAAATAAGAGACGGCATATATAGGGTAGAAGCAGGAGTATATGTGGTTGGAGAGAAGGTGGATGTTGTAGGTAAGAAGGTAGATGTTGTAGGTAAGAAGGTAGATGCTGTTGGAGAGAAGGTAGATGTTGTAGGTAAGAAGGTAGATGCTGTTGGAGAGAAGGTAGATGTTGTAGGTAAGAAGGTAGATGCGGTTGGAGAGAAGGTAGATGCGGTTGGAGAGAAGGTAGATGTTGTAGGTAAGAAGGTAGATGCGGTTGGAGAGAAGGTAGATGCGGTTGGAGAGAAGGTAGATGCGGTTGGAGAGAAGGTAGATGCGGTTGGAGAGAAGGTAGATGCGGTTGGAGAGAAGGTAGATAAAATCAGCTATGTGATAAGGGAAGAATCCGGCAAAACAAGAGCAGAGCTTGGAGGAAGAATAGACATGTTACGTTCGGATCTCAAAGAATACATGGAGTTGAACTTTAAGAAGCTCAGCGATGAGCTTACTGATATGAGAAAAGAGTTTGACAGGCTTAAACAGGCTTTGAGAAAGGCTGGAATCTCTGTTTAGAAGTTAGAGTTATATTAAAAACTGCTATCGGTTGGATTCTTTTCACGAAAGAAAGTTTCTTTTCATCTAAATTAAGAAAAGTTTTATGGTTAATAGGGTGATAGTATAATACCAAAAAGGATTTATTCTACATCCAGACAAAATTTTATTAAAATCTAAACTGGAGGTTGGCAAGTCATGGCATTGAAGATAATAATAATCGGTAAGGTTCATAACGTGGGATACCGGTTATTTCTGCTCGAAGAAGCAGATTCAATGTTTATCCCTAATTTTGACGCTAAGAATGTAAAACAGAATGGTAAAGAGGTTTTGATTGTTCTAATTGATGGTGAAAAGGAGCAGATTCAAGAATTTCTTGAGATTGTAAAATCAAAGAAGCCAGAAGGAGCAGTAATAGAAAGTATTAAAGAAGAAGAATATGGGGGGAGAATCAGAGAAATAAAGAGCTTCAGAGAGAGCCTTAATACTGCTCAATTAAACAAGATAGTTCAGACAGGTTTGACCATGATAGAAAAACAGGATATAATGATAGAGAAACAGGATGAGACAAAAAAAGAGATAAGACATGGATTTAACACTATTTCATCAAAGATTGACAGAACCAACGAACTTCTGGACAGAAGATTTGCAAATATGGAGAGAGAAATAGAGAAAATAAAGAAAGCACTGGCAAAAGCGGGAATAGAGATTTCATGACACTGAGAAAGAACTATTTAATATGGTGCAGAAAATCCTTCAGGAAATTTGTTATTGACAAAAAATTAATGTGCTTTGAGGTGTTAAATAGCATAAAAAAGGAGTGGAGTTGATGAGCAATGATAAGGCAATGGAATTAAATAATCAGGGCTTTTCTTACATTCAGAGGAGAATGTATAAAGACGCAATTCTGTGTTTCAGAGAAGCACTTCAGATCAATCCAGAGCTTGTTGAAGCATATAATAATCTTGGCACAGTTTATAGGCTTCAGGGTTTATTTGATTCTGCAATTGAAGAGTATAAAAAAGGTATTGAAATAGAGCCGGAAAATGCTTTGCTGCACAATAACCTCGGAGTTGCCTATCACGAGAAAGGAGAACTCGCAAAGGCGATTGAAGAATTTAAAAAAGCCCTTGAAATCAATCCAGAATATGCTGAAGCACATTACAACCTTGGGTCTATATACATGGATAAGGAGGAACTGGACATGGCAATTGAAGAGTATAAAAAAGCACTTGATATTGACCCGAAACTCTCAATTGCCCAGTTTGGACTGGGTATGGTATATAGGGAGAAAGGTATGCTCAGAGAGGCATATAAGGTTCTGGACGTATTCGTAACAACTGCGCCTGACTACTATGAGCCCCAGATTGTTGTTGCAAGGCGAGTAATTCAAGAAATCGAGAGCATGGTCTGATTACTCCTCGGTCTCATTGTCCTCGCTAAGAATTATGATTGAGAGTAAAAATATGAGCAATCCGGTAAAAATCGAGATAATGTATGTTATAATTCCCAGTTTCTGGAGTTTATACCACACGATGACTGAGCCTGCAATTGATAATACTGCAATAAATACATAGTCGTTTCTGGTAATTGTTTGCTTATTGACTTCAATTTCCCTGTTTTTAAAAACAGAGACAATTCCTGTGAGCATAACTCCCAAAAGAAGAAACCTGGAATCATAGAAACCTGAAATTCTTCCATCCCAGATTGTGTCTATAAGTAGAATCAGTAAATAGGTGGTCAGCAGGACTGGAAAGAGATTGGTAAAAGCTTCAGATGCTTCTTCAACTGTATTTCTTAAAGCTGTCATGAGTAACCCTCAATTCTATGCATTTTATTTAGAATTAGACTTGCCATTTTGTTTGCAGTTTCATACCCTTGAGAGCCAACAGAAATTACAGCATTATTGTCGAGAGAAAAAATGTAGTATTCCGCAACCCCCTCTCCGTAATGTAGTATAGAGAAACCATCTTCACCAATGTATGCCCTCTCAACCGGCGATTCCGATAAAAGTTGTCTCTTTTTGGTAAATTCCTCTTTTGCTATTGTACTGTTTTTAAAAATATATATCACATATGTAAACCCTATTTCAACTCGATACAATTTTCCTCCAGAAAAGCATTCATAACGTTCAACAATCATAATCTCTGGAATTGAAGGATTTCTTTCCGAATACCAACCCGGCCCATTAATTTCACTCACTTTAAGTGAATACCTGTCTGCAGGACACTTGTAATCAGTCAGGACGTAAACGCCCTTTTTTTCAACCTTAAATCTCCCCTCTATCAAGCCGCTTGAAATCAACAGCGCCTTTTTGTTCTCTTCTTTTGAGAGTATCCCACCTGCAAAGACAAATAGAAACATGAGAAAATAAACTGTCCAGCGAATAACTCTTCGGTTATTTTCTGTTTGCTGGTTATCAGGCATCATTTTATTTAATTTCTAATTAAATTTCAATATTTCGATTGTTTATTCATTACACCCGAATCTGTAAATTTTTGAGCCGTGTCTGTAGTACAGTTTCTCAAAACAATCACCTCGAAACTTATTTTCATTTATCCACTCTTCTTCGCCAATATAGATGTACACGGGTTTATTGTAAATTCTAAGCATTTTTGCTGTTGTGTTTGGATCCTTTGTTGACCAGAATTTTCTCCACTCACTCCTCCCCCATTTATTATATTCAAATAACCCCGGGGCAATAGTTTTCTTTCCACTGTATCCTATAACCCATGGAGAATAGTAACTGGTGATAGCCATCGAGTATGCATCCTCATCATATGACTTAATCATGCTGATGGACTCAAGCTCTCTCTCAGTAATAAGTGGTTTTGACTCAATTGATTCTTCATAAGCTGAGTAAATTGATGTAATTGCAAGCACTGTCAGGATTATGAAGCCAAAGCTTCTGCTGTATTTTATCAGATAGTAAAATCCAGCTCCTGCAAGTAAAAGGAGAGCAATATCGAGATGAATTATAAATCTGTTGTAAAAAAATAATTTCAGATAAACGATGACTGCAGTTACAATCCCCCAGAATACAATAGAATTGAAATTTTTCTCTCTAAGCATTATAAAAGCACCCGATACTGCAAGCGGCAGATAAAAAATGGCTGAATAGTGATACTCATCGGATGAAATGAATGTTCCTCCACCAATACTTTTTCCTCCATTCATGTCCTGACTGAATACTCCCTCTACAGTCTCTTCAGTTGACTTCATCACCCCTTTCAACAGTGATAAAGCAGACATGTGTGCGGGAATATAAAATGAGATGGCAAGTATAAGTATTAAACACCCGGAGAAGAATTTTCTTACTGTATCTTTCTTACCTTCACTGAACACATTCTCAGCGAGCGAGAAAAGATAAATCAACCCAAAAACTAAAAAAGTTGGTCTGTGAACAGCCCCTATTAACACCCCGGTGATTACAAGAGGCACATACTTTTTAGATTTAAAAAGGTAAACTGCAATTAAAGCTAAGAATATAGCAATAACATTCTTATAGTAAAATAACCAGAATGCCCTGAACTGGACAAATGAAGCTGAATAAAAAAGAGCAGCAATAATACCTGCTTCCTGCGAGAAGTATCTTTTTCCAGCAGCATAAATTGCAAGAACCACGAGAACATCAAAGAAAATAAACAGGAAGTTGTAGTGGTCAAAGGAATTGAATCCATACAGGTGAAGAATGCTGGTGATTATGAACAGACCGGGAGGAGACCACTGCCTGTCCCAGTTCTCCAAGTCCGGGGGTATGATCTCTGGAAGGCCTTTCCAGTATCTCTCTATCTCGTATTTGTATATTCCGGGGTCGTAACCAAGGGGAACGGAGTTGTCGATGTAAGGGATTGCTCTAAAAATGACTGCAAGAAGTAAAGGCACTGCTATTAAAAATGCGATTCTTTTACCCTCCTTTTTCTCTAAGTGTCCAGTCTTTATAACAAAAGCACTTATGACCCCAAGGACAATCGAGAGGAGGTGAAATTGATAGCTCTCCTTAGATAATCCGAAAGTCACCATTAAAACTACGACAGTATAGGCTGAGAGCGGAAGAAAAAGTAACGCAATATCCCCAATTTCCATATTTTCTTTAGTTTCCATTGGAATCAATCTCCAGATTACTTAATCTTTCTTCACTACTCTTGTAAAGAACATTTTTACAATCAAACCTGTATATTTTTATACCATCTCTGTTCACATAGCTGGTGAAACAACTTCCATTGAATTTTCCATTGTCAAGATATTGAATTTTTTCTCCTACGTAAATGTATATTGGTTTACCATAAATTTTAAGCATCTCCGACACCTCATTTGAATCTGATGAATTCCAGAATCTCTTCCACTCACTATAATTCCATTTATCCCATTCAAACACACCGGGTGCTATAGTCGGCTTTCCACTGTAACCCAGAACCCATGGAGAGTATATTGCATCTATTGTCATCGCATAAGAGTCTTCTTCAATACCACTTATCAAGCTGATGTGGTGAACTTCTTCTTTATCAATCCAGGGTTCTGAATCGGAAGAGACTTCAAATGATGCATAAGATGATGCAGCCAGTAGAAATACCAATATCAGTAAACCCGGAGTTTTACTGTATTTTATTAAGTAATAAAATCCAGCTCCAGCCAGGAGGAGGATTGCTACATCGAGATGAATTATAAATCTGTTGAAGAAGAACATTTTTGAATAAACGATAATAGCTGAGACGATTCCCCAAATAAGAACTGGATTTATGTCTCTTCTTTTCAAACTTATAAAGGCACCAGAAACCCCAAGTATTAAATAAAAAAAAGATGAATACTGGTAGCTCTCAGGAGGTATAAATGAGCCCCCTCCCACTTTTCCAGAAGTCTCTCCGGCACTTGCCAGTACAGTACCACTTACTGACCCCATAATATTTTTCAAAACAGAAAATGCCTGTAAATGGGCAGGAATGTAAAAAGCGATTGCTAGAGCAAGTATCAGACATCCTGTCACAAAATTTTTTATCAAATCTTTATTGTGGACATCCGAATATTTTAGAATATCTTTAATAAAGTAGAAAAGATAAATCAACCCAAAAATTAAAAAAGTAGGTCGATGTGTTGCTCCAATCATAGCTCCCGTTACAACCAATGGTAAGTAGTTTCTCAATTTGATGAAGTAAATAGCGATTAAAGCCAGAAAAATTGCCATCACATTTTTAAAATAGAACATGTAAAATGCCCCAAACTGGACGAGCGAGACTGAATAAAAAAGAGCAGCAATAATACCTGCTTCCTGCGAGAAGTATCTTTTTCCAGCAGCATAAATTGCAAAAACCACGAGAACATCAAAGAAAATAAACAGGAAGTTGTAGTGGTCAAAGGAATTGAATCCATACAGGTGAAGAATGCTGGTGATTATGAACAGACCGGGAGGAGACCACTGCCTGTCCCAGTTCTCCAAGTCCGGGGGTATGATCTCTGGAAGGCCTTTCCAGTATCTCTCTATCTCGTATTTGTATATTCCGGGGTCGTAACCAAGGGGAACGGAGTTGTCGATGTAAGGGATTGCTCTGATTGTGATTGCTAAAATAATGGGCATGAGGATCAGAAGGCAAATATTCTTCCTTTTCTTTATCCTATCATCTACATCCCTTAAAATAATGGCACTCACGACCCCAAAGAATATGGCGAAATATTCGAACTGGAATAGTCTGGGAGATACAAAGCGGACAATGATACTGAAAACTAATATTAAAAAGAGAAAAAGGAGTGCAAATAGTATAATCTTCTCTAATCTTGAATATTTCGTTTCTTCAACCATAAGGATGCAATCCTTTCCCCATATCTTAATTTAATAACTGGAATCAAAATTAGTAAAACAATCACGATAGTAACATTAACAAAAGTAACACCGACTCTGAACACATAATTCAACCAGAACATCGCCAATGGCACAAGAGCTATACTCAACCCGAACGATAGGGCTATTCTCTCCACCCAATCTATCTCATTCTGTTTAAAGAAAAGATATGACCATGCCAGTCCCGGAATAAACAGAACAAAAGCTCCTCCAGATACCAATCTGACCACTTCAACGGCATCCATAAACTCACCCTTAGAATAAATAGCATAAATTCTTAATAAGCTTTCTTCTATTCAGAAATTTGATTATTATGATTATCTTTCTCTTCTCTCAATAGAATTTATAAAGTCAGTCATTACCACCCTATTGTTCCACAATCGATACTCCATTCTTTCTTACTTTGACTGCGTTCTCTACCATCTCTTCGAAAGTGGCATCATGGCTGATAACCACTATCTGCTCGAATCCTTCAATTCTTGAAAGCTGGGATGCAAGATTTCTCCTCCTCACATCATCCATGTTCTGTGTTGGTTCATCAAAGAATACGATTCCTGCGTTAGACGTTGTCTTCAGTAAGGCAAGTCTTATGGAGAGGGCAGCACACATCTGTTCGCCACCACTCATCTGTGCAAATTCGATATCTCTCCCCCTGTACTTTGCTTTAATCCCGAAATCCTCTGTCCAGTAAAGCTCCCATCCATAATCATCCATCAGCTCGCAGAATATTCTGTTAGCCTGAAGAGAAACAGCATCAACAAAAGCCCTGATAATCTCAGGAATTGCAAGTTTGAAAATCTCTCTCAATCTCTTGATAAAATCATATTTCTCTTCGAGTATTTTCATTGCCTTTTTAGCATGACCAAGTTCATTCTCCTTCTCAATAAGTATCTCAATTTCACTCCTGACCTCTTCGATTCCAGAGGCAATATTTTGAAGTTTACCTTCAAGTTCCCCTTTTTTCTTGACAAGGTTTGTCAGTTCTTCCTTTAGCTTTAAATGTTCTTCAGGACTGTAAACGCCGCTTAAATAATCAATCCGGGATTTAAGTTCTGATAACCGCACATCAGCTTCATTCCTTGCCCCATCAAGTTCTCTCAATCGATTTGTTATCTCCTCAAGTCTGGAAAATTTCTCTTTTAGCTGTATATACCTCTGAAAACTTTTGGAGTTCTCTTCCCTTATTTTAAGAAATTCAGCAATTTTGTCCTTTAGTTCCTTTAGTTCTGCCTCAATTTTCTTAAGTTCTGCTGTCTCTGAGGAGATTTTATCTCTCTTAACTTTCAGCATTTTCAGATTATTTTCTATGGATTTTTTACGGGATATCTCAGCCTTTAAGCCAGCCAGTTTCTCATATGAGCCGCTTACTGAACCAAGTTCCTCTTCAATTCTATTTTTTTGCTCAACAAGTGATTTTAACCCTGAAATTTTATTATTTATCTCACTCAGAAGAACCTCTTTCTCTTTTATCTCATTTACCACATCATCTCTGGACATTACTTCACCTTCAAGTTTATTGATTTCCGCATCAAGCTTCTTTCCCTCTTCATACATCTTCTCAAGCTTTTTTGACTTCTCTTCCACTTCAATAAACTTATTTTTGAGAAAATCAAGCTCCTCTTTCTTCAACTCCCTCACTGACTCTATTTTACTGCAATCCTCTTTCAGAATAGGACATATGCTGTCTTTAAGTCTCTCATAGTTTTCTCTCTCAATGGATATCTTCGCTTTCAGACTGGCTTTATATGACATGAGAGAATCTCTTTTCTCAATCATGGGTTTGATTTCAATCAATTTCTGCTTCAGGATGGTCAATCTTACTTCGTTCTCTTCTATCTTCTTCAATATTTCCTTTCTTGAGGATATTTCCTTCTCAACAACTCTCGATTGCTGTTCGAGTGTTTTTAGATTCTCTTCAGCTGATTTTATCCTGTTTAATGCCTCATTTAACTTCTTCTCTTTCTCAGCCAGTGGTAATGTCGTTGCCATCTCTTTTTCCTTTTCTGCAATTTCTTCGAGCTTCTTCTGCAGCATTTCAATCTCGAGAGAAATTTTCTCAACTTCAAGACTCAATTCATTCAATTTCCTCAACCTTTCTTCGAGTTCGGATTTTTGAGGTTCAAGCCTTGAGATTTCTTTTTCTGCATGGACATACTCTTTATAGGCTGTCTCAAGCATCTCAACCTCTTTTCCCGCCGCCTGAATCTCTTTTAAAATTCTCCTGTGCCTCTCAATCTCTTTTTTAACATTCTCAATTTCGGAATTTTTCTGTTTTATCTCAACTTTAAGGGTGTTTAACTCTGACTGGATTTTATCGAATCTCTCGACCCTTTCTTTAACCTTATTTACCTCAATCTTTTTTAGCTGGTCTTCGATATCTTTTTTCTGCTTCTGCAAACCATCGAGCTTTACTGATAGTTTATCCTTGTATTCTGTTTCCTTGGACAGGATGGCAATCTTTTTCTCGGCATCTATAATTTTTTGATTGATGTAGTTCTCATATTCTCTGCTTCTCTCAAATGCTTTTTTATAACCCTCTACACCAAGAATCGGTGAAAATATCCTGTCTCTGACACTCGGAACTTCAAGGAATTGAGAAGCCATTCTCCCCTGAGAGACTCCAATTACGTTCTCGAAGAATACTGCTGGCTCTATTTCCAGACTGAGATTCTCTTCAACCCATTCAATTACTTCAGATGTTCCTTCAGCCACTCTACCTGTTTCGGGATCATTTACATAGTACTCCAGTGTTCCATTGGTTGAAATCTTTCTGACTATCTCGTATATTCTCTCATCCCCCCCGGTAATCTTAAGATAAATTTCTCCTCTCTTTTCCCCTCTCCTCAGGAAATCACTGATTTTGTACTGCAGGGTGTTAAAAAGAGCAAATCCAATTGCCTCAAGAATCGTTGTTTTTCCAGCTCCATTCTCACCGATGATAGCATTCAATCCGGGGGAGAATCTGATTTTCTGATTTGAATAACTTTTGACATTGGTAAGCTTAACTTCGAGTATCATGACCTATCGCTTTCCTCCAGTCCCACTCATCCTCATCTGCCTGCCCTTTGAAATCATCGGTTAAGACGTGATTGCTTTCTTCCTCATCCACAGTATCATCTTTGCCAGTATCCTGCTTTTGCACTTCAGAAACTTCTCCATCTAACTTCATTTCAGCAGTTGATCCGCCTTTAAGAATTGATTCAATGAATTCATCCACTGAATTAAGATTGAAGGAGGATGAAAAGATGTTCTTCAGGCGAAGAACCTCATCTGCAAAATTCTCATAATTGAAGCTCTTCAACAATTGCTCAATTACCTCTTTTTCAAGAGATTCCTTTCCCGGAACAGTTGGTCTGTAAAAATCTTCGGTTTCATATTTTAATCTTACGATAAGGGGCTTAAACTCATTCACAACTCTCTCCACGTCTTCAGCTTTGATTCCAAACTGCTTTTTAGATTGTATATGAATATGGACAACTGAATTCTCGATATTCTTCGCTTTAAGGTCTTTATCAAGGTGATTCAGAAATCTCTCGTCTTTTATCTTATATGAGAGTGATAGAAACATCCTTCGTGAAAAACCTCCAATCAGCTCGTACTTCAACCCCTCACCATACTGGACATAAAAAACTCCCTTATCAAAGTCTTTTTCTGTTATATCACATATCTCAAGACTTCCCGGATTGAAAACAAAGTCTCCTTCTACGTAGCTCTTATGAATGTGGCCCAGAGCCACGTAATCTACTTTATCTCTAAAGTTGTGTATTATGGAGGATGGAATGCAACCATATATGTTCAGATAACCCTCTACACCGGCATGGGCTGTGAATACAGTAAATCCCTTCTTCTTGATCTTCTTTCTGTAATCTTCCATTATTTTGCCTGTAAGAGAGCCGTAGTATTTCATTCCATATATTCTTGCCCCTTCCAGGTCTATGTAGGCGCCACTGCCTCCATCCCATTCGTTGAGTTCAAGCCTATCTTCAAAGGAAGGCTTCAGATTGATTATAAGGTCATTCTTTGCGAGATAATCCATCCATGAAAAACTATCTTTGAAATAAGTGGAATCGTGATTACCTTCAACAGCTATAACCGGGATTTCAGCTTTTTTTGCAATCTCAAGTACCTTTGTTGCCTGTGTGAGGGTTAGGGGGTCCATCTCGCTCCTTTTATGGAACAAATCACCTGCAATTATGATGAAGTCAACCCTCTTCTCAACTGCATAATTCATTGCATCATAGAAAGCCTGAGCAAAATCAATCAGTCTTGCTTCACTCCCATACTGTCTGTATCCCAAATGGATATCTGCCATGTGGATGAATTTTATCATGTCTTATCCCACTGTATTTTTTGGGACTATACAACCTTCTTTTTATATTCTTATGGTATTAGCCCCAATTCTTTTTCAATCTGGTAGATGTTTCTTTTCGATAAATATAGACTTTGAATCTTTTCAATTTGTCTCCAATTTTTCTCTGATCCTGGTACTATCCAAAAGTTTCTCATTTATCAATCCTCTTTTAGTTAATTGCCATAGGCATGCATTAGATTTTACTCAGAGTATAATCTATTATGTAATTATCCAAATAATCAAATTCCTCGATTGATAGTAATTTATAAAATGTCTCTCCTGGATACATCGAATTTTCTTGATCTATCTGTTCTTTCACTGTTTTCTCAGCCTCATGGTAATTTTTACAAACGAGTAAATGAGTATTCAAAAAACTATATTCACCACATATTATTTCGATGCTTGCTTTGAATATCTTCATAATATTCTCTCAAATTGATTTTTCTCAAAATATCTTCTTAAAAACATCTCTACTAGCTGAGGAATAAATTTACCAAGATATGGATGCAAACGATGAACGTGTTTCGTTCTATTTTTTTCTCTCACGCCAATAAACGTCAAATCATTTCCCAATACTTCAATATTCTTCTGTGTGTTTACTGTCTTCTCTATGAGTTTGGTATCAATTCCAAACTTCTTAGCTGCTTTTTTATTTATTTCAAGCATATTCCTCAATCCACATTTCGATATTAAAGATTTTGTAAATCCATTTAACATTATTCTGCGAAATGTCAGTATCTAATTCCTATTGTTTGTAACCCTGACCCTTCTATTTAGTTTTCGTTTAGCCTGAAAGTAAACAAAACAGGCAAAAAGAGAAAAACAATACCATACAGTAATAACCGGATAAACAGAAAGATTATTATACGCAATATTCTAAGCCAGAACGATGCCTGCAGTTGGTGATTTGTCTGAAAGAGAGCCAGTAGCTTTGCCTGCTTCTGAGCCTGTTGTTTATATTGATGGTGAGTTTTATCCAGAAAGTGAGGCAAAAATCAGTGTTTTCGACCACGGATTCCTCTATGGGGATGGTATCTTTGAGGGTATAAGGGCATACAATGGTAAAGTCTTCAAACTCAAAGAACACATAGACAGACTTTATGACTGTGCAAAGGTTATAGACCTCAGAATTCCAACATCAAAGGGGGAACTTCAGGAGATTATTCTCGAGACTTTAAGAAGAAACGGGTTGAGGGATGCTTATATCAGACCCATTGTGACTAGGGGTATTGGTGACCTTGGTCTCGACCCGAGAAAGTGTCCGAAACCGTCAATTATTGTCATAACAAAAGAGTGGGGAAAGCTGTACGGCGACCTTTATGAAAAAGGTTTAAAGGCTGTTACCGTTACGATAAGACGTAATGCTATTGACTCTTTACCACCGAATGTCAAGTCCATGAATTATCTGAACAACATCTTTGCCAAGATTGAGGCGAACGCAAAGGGAGGGGATGAGGCAATATTCCTCGACCACAATGGATACATCTCAGAAGGAAGTGGTGATAATATTTTTGTTGTGAAAAACGGACAGGTTTTCACTCCACCCACCCTGAATAATCTCAGAGGAATTACCCGTGCGGTTGCAATTGAGATAATCAATAAGCTGGATATTCCGTTTCAGGAAATCAACCTGGGATTATTTGACCTCTACTCTGCAGATGAGATTTTTGTAACAGGCACAGCAGCAGAAATAGCACCAATAACCTTTATAGATGGAAGACCTGTCGATGATGGTACCCCCGGTAGAATAACCAGAATGCTTATGGATGATTTCAGAAAAGCCACAGAAGAAGGAACTCCAGTATACCCTGATTGAGGGTTGTGTATGGCAATAGTTTCAATAGTTGTTGAGTTAAAGGATCAACCGGGACAGCTTCTCCGAGCACTTGAACCCATCTCCCGCTATGGTGGGAATATTCTTGGCATCCTTCATCAGAGGGAGAAAATGACTCCTTTGAAGATAATACCTGTTGAAATATCCATCAAAATCGACGAAAACAGGGTAGAGGATATGATTAATGCAATTAAAGAGAACGGAGTAAATGTGAGAAGCTATAATGAAATAAGGCTTGTTGCGACAACCTCAGCCCTCCTTGTTGGACATATTATCCACACTGATTTGAGTGATACGGTCAGAAAAATCGATAAAACGGGATATGCGGAGGTTATAGATATGCACATAAACATGCCACAGCTCAATGAACCTTCAACAGCGATGATAACAATCTCTGCAACTGGAAAAGAGAAATTGCAGGATGCGATGAAACTCCTGAATGAGGTATGCAGAAACAAAGATATTCTTGTTATAGAGCCTCTGAATGAGGAATACTGAATGTTTCATGTAAAGTTTATGATTGATATAAGGGGAGTCTTTAAGGAGTGATAACTGTGATTAAAATAGCGATAATTGGATTTGGAGTTATCGGGAGAGGAGTAGCTGAAGTTCTCCTCGAAAAAAAAGAGGAAATTCAGAATCGAATTGGGGAATACAGTATTGTTGCTGTCTGTGAAAAAGATGGAGTAGCCTACAATCCTGATGGGCTGGGATGGGAAGTCCTTAAAATGAAAGGGGGAGATTTCTCCGAAGGCAGCACAGTGGATATTATTGAAACAGCAGAATTTGATGTCGCAATTGAAGTAACACCCACAGATATAAAGAAAGGTGAACCCGGTCTAACGCATATAAGTGAGTGTTTGGAGAAAGGAAGTCATGTTATTACATCAAATAAAGGGCCTCTTGTTGTTGCATATAGCAAACTTCAGGAGCTTGCTGAGAGGAACGAAGTCCAGCTGATGTTTGAGGCAACCGTGGGGGGAGGGATGCCTTTAATCAAGCTTGTGAGAAATGACCTTGCTGGAAACGAGATAGACTCGATAAGAGGTATCCTGAACGGAACATGCAACTACATTCTGTCGAGGATGGAGAGTGAGAAATTAACGTACAATCAGGTTCTAACTGAAGCAAAGGAACTCGGAATTGCTGAGGCAGACCCCACTTACGATGTTGAGGGCATTGATTCTGCTGCTAAGGTTGTGATTATTGCAAATGCACTTCTGAATATGGATATCACATACGATGATGTGGAGATTGAGGGTATTACAGCAATCACTCCCGAAGCATTCGAAGTGGCAATGGAAAGAGATTACACCATAAGGCTGATTGGAGAAGTTAGCAGAGAAACAGGTTCTTTGAAGGTCTCACCCAGATTAATTTCAACACATCATCCTCTTGCCGTAACAGGTACCCTTAATGCTGTTCAAATCCGCACAGACCTTGCAAAGGATATTGTTGTTATTGGAAGAGGGGCAGGTCAGAAAGAGACCTCAAGTGCCATTATCTCTGACCTCATTGAAATATTTAGAAAATAAGTGTGGGACTTCACAATTTTTTAGAGTTTTCTCATTTTATGCCGTATATTTTAAAAAATCTTTATTTATTACACAAAATTTTTAAATTCACACGTTAAAATCAGGGGTATGAGAAATCCCAGAAGGGTTACTATAGCCTTCGACGAAGAAAGTTATGAAATCTTTAACAGGTTAAGATATGAGTTGAAAAAATCCCAGAGTGAGATCGTACGAAATGCTCTCAAGTTTTACTTTGATTATCAGGAATTTGAGAAGTACGATAAAGGTACCATAAAATTTTACGTGGAAATGCTGTCTGAAGGTGAACACATCATACTCGATGTCGATCACTGGATTGCTCTTTTAAAGTTGGTTGAAACGCATCCTGAAAAAGAAAAATTCTTTGAATTGCACAGAGGGGTTGCAAGAAGCCATTCTGAACAGTTCATGGGAAAGCCAGCTGAATATGTACTTCACAGACTTGAGGCATGTAATTTTTTTAGGGTTAATAAAGTAGGAGAGAAAGATTTTACTCTAATTTTTGGCAATGACTTGACAAAAGATTTTATCAGACCCTTTTTAGAGGAGGTTTTTTCAGGATTGGGAATAGAAGTTGAAATAAAGGAGGATTTAACGAAGCTCAGGATTAAACTCTAATTTATTGAATTGATTACAATCTGCGATATTGCACTATCGAGCTTGAAAAATTATATGTACGCCGGGAGAGGGAATTGAACCCCCAGCTGCAGTCAGCTGGACCAACAAACCGAGGTATTTCTGGCGAAATACCTCACTATGGTTTTCAATTTAACAAAAACGCCGGGAGAGGGAATTGAACCCCCGCGTCAACAAGGACACTGGTTTTCCTGACTGCAGTACTCAAGACCAGCGCAGTACCACTCTGCAATCCCGGCTCTTTTCAATATACTCTCACCCATCATAAAAATTTAGCGGAAGACAAAAATATGCGGAATCAGACTAACTCCATGTTCATTGTTTTCAGATGCCGAAAGTGTGGCAGGTATCTTTATGCTGGAAAAGACGTTAAAACGAGGCAATGCACGTGCGGACACAGAAATAACCTTCGAAAAGTTAGAATAGTGGCAAGAGCTAAGAACGAGGTGGAAGCATCGGAAATTGTAAGAAAAATGCAGGGAAGTGGAACAGGATTCAGGTCTCTTGCTTAGACTACTCAGAGAATTGAAGTACAGTTCCCGTTTTTCTTGCCCTTTTCATTGCCTGTATGTAAATAAAAGAGCCTATAATCAGGTACAGAACATTGAGACCATATCCGAGAATCAGGGAATAATCCATTGAGGGATGAAAGCCGTAAAAGCTTCTGAAAAACTCGAGGAAGTGAGTTGCTGGAATGATATACGAGACTACCCTCACCTCTGGAGGGAGTACTGTAACCGGATAATATATGCCGCACAGAAGCATTATTATGGCTGTAAGAGTCCATGCAGCCACTTCTGCCCTGTATCCAAATAGAAGTAGAAGAATACAAGTACTCATTCCGATCAACATGGCATTGATGAATAATCCCATTAAAAACAGGATAAGACCGTAGAGTGGCAATTGCATGAGATTCAGTCCAAATAACAGGTTGCCAGAAATTGCAAGAATCATAAATGCTAAAAAGCCCCTTAGCACTCCAACCATCCACGAACCTGCAACCATGTTAAAAAAAGATGCTGGTGACACAAGAGTGTATTTGATACTTTTACTCCAGATGTCGAACAGAAGAACATACGTAACATCAAGCTGTGCCAATTGCATTATACTTAGAGAGACTGCCCCAATAAGAATAAACGCCAGCAGTTCTTCAGTGAGGTCAAGATAGCTACCCATTAAACCTACAGAGAGCAGGCTGATGAGGGGCCAGAAGAGGGTTTCAAAAATTGTGAAGAAGTTTCTACGAGTAATAATGAAATTCCTGTAGGAGAACGCAATTGTCCTGTAAAACTCACTTCGAAAGTTCGGTAAAGACATCTTCGAGATCAGCCTCCTTTACAATTATATTTTTTATTTTAACAAATTTTGAGACCTCCTTAACAATATCACTGAGTCTCTGTTCGGAATTATCCACAAAAAAAGTGTATCGTTGTCCTTTCTTCTCCCGATAGTGGATACCATCAATGTCCAGTAGAGGGATTTCGCCTTCAGCATCGATAATAATTCTGTCCTTCATTTTGAGCATATTTTTCAGCTTATTCTGATCACCTTCCGCTACTATCTCCCCGTCATTAATAAAAGCAATCCTGTCACAGAGAAACTCTGCCTCTGCCATGTAATGTGTGGTCAGGACTATTGTAATATCTTTTTCTCTCTGCAAATCAAGTATTTTCTTTCTCAGCCTTCTTGCTATATCGGGATCAAGCCCTTTTGTTGGCTCATCAAGGAAAACAAGTAAAGGATTATTTACAAAAGCTCGTGCAAGAGTTACTTTCTGCTTATTTCCAGTCGATAACCTGTTAAACTCCACATTCTGGTGTTCCTCAAGCTCAAAAAACTCTATCAGCTCATCTATGATTCTTTTGTCGTTTATTCCGTATGTGAAGGCGTAATATCGAAGATTTTCCCTCGGTGTCAGGCTCCATATAAGGTTGGGGTTGCCGCTTGTAATATTGATTTTCTCCCTTATTTTTTTAACGTGTTTTTTGGCATCCATTCCGAGAATCTCAATTTCTCCTCTTGCCGGTGTGAGCAACGTCGCCATCAACGAGATGAGCGTTGTCTTCCCCGCCCCATTTGGACCCAGTAAACCATAAATCTGATTTTCCTCAATTTCAAGATTAATTGACCTCAGTGCAAGTTTATTTTCTGAAAATAATGAATTATAAACCATCCAGACATCACTGCATCTTGCTGCAATCACAATCTGCAATTGGAGTCAAAAATATAAATTGATTCCCTATGTTGCTGGAATATTTAATAGAATTAAGAGAAAATTCTAATATCTGAGGTAATACTGAAAAAAGATGAAAGGGGATGTAACAAAAACAAGGACTCTTGCAGGAGTTGTCAGCAAGGAGACAGATATTATAGAAGGAATAGGGTTGATAGACGAAGCAAATGCTTTTATTGGTCTTGCAAAAGTGCATATTGAAGATAAAAAGTCAAAAACGATTCTGAATGAGATTCAATACATGATGTTTGAGGCTGGAGCCGAATTTGCGGGCGGAAATAAATTTCCTGAAAAAAATTATGAAAGAGTTCTGGAAATCATTGGAGGGCTTGAGAAAGAAGTTAAGACACCTGAAAAATTTATAATTCTTGAAGAGAATAAGCAGGCAGCTTTTCTCAGTGTTGCGAGGGCTGTTGTCAGAAGGTGTGAGAGGCATGCTGTGAAATTGTATAAGTTGGATAAACTTTCAGGGACAGTTGTTGAGTGGTTGAACAAAATGAGCTATCTGCTTTACCTTTTAATACTAATTGAAATAAAAGAGGAATCAGAATGAAAGTCGCAATTGCCCAGATTGAGATAACCGAAGACAGGGAGAAAAACCTGAAAAAAGGCTCTAATTTCGTTACTGAAGCTATCAGGCAGGACTCTACTCTGATTGTACTGCCAGAAGTTTTTAATACGGGTTTTTATCCTGAGAACTATGATTCAGTAGAGACTCCCAAAGAGGAGCTTGCGGAAATCATCGAAATAACAGAAAGCAGTGAATCTCTGGTTATTGCAGGAATAACAGAAAAGCAAGATGGTAAGCTCTTCAGCTCTGCCATAATAATAAACGGTGGAGAAATTAAAGGAATTTACAGAAAAACCCGGATTTTTCCACTTACAGATGAAATCAGATACTTCTCGCCGGGTAACGTACTGGAAGTCTATAACACTTCAGCAGGAAAAATCGGGTTGATGATTTGCTATGAAATCAGGTTTCCTGAGATTGCACGAAAGCTCACATTCACGGGCGCTGAAATTCTTGTTATTCCAGCACAGTTTCCATCAGAGAGGATAAATCACTGGATTGCACTACTGAAGGCGAGGGCAATAGAGAACCAGATTTTTGTTATTGGTGCTAACTGCTCCAACTTTGGCAAATCAATGATAGTTGACCCGTGGGGTGAGGTTCTGGCGGAGGCAGAGGCAGAAGAGGGATTGATAACGGCACACATTGATATTGGAAAAATGAAAAAAATCAGAAAGAAGTATCCTTTTCTCGAACTGACAGGAATGGAATGGCAAGAAATCTGCTAAAGAATTATCAATCTACCTGCTCCCTTTTTTAACCGATCCATTACCGCAACTCCCAGGCCTACTTCTTCTATTCCTTCAACGAGAATAACATCAACTTTTTTATCAAGCTCTCTTAAAGCTGAGAAGATGTTTTTTGCAAAAGCCTCTGGAGAATTTAATTCAATTATAACATCTGCATTCAGACCTTCTTTGCACAAGGTGATTAATCCAACAAGTTTCCCCTCATTTCTGTAACCTGATGTGAGTGAAGAGATTCTGTCTTTGACTTGCGTTTTATTTCCAGTCAGGACAATCATTTCAGCGTTTGTGGAATAATGAACATATTTTGAAGAATCCGCTTCTCCAAATTCTACGTCAGTAAGTTTTTCAATCATTTCCGCAGTGATGGGGCCAGGACGCAGTATTTCAGGAGGAGAGGTTGTTGTGTCGATGACAGTTGACTCTAACCCTGTTTCAGTCTCTCCTGCATCAATTATTGCGTCTATTTTACCTCCGAGGTCTTCAATTACGTGTTCAGCAGTTGTTGGACTCGGTTTACCAGCTATATTTGCAGAGGGCCCTACAATAACACCTGCTTTATCAATCAGTGCGAGTGCGACTTTATTATCTGGCATCCTTACTGCAATTTTGTCATAACCTCCTGAAGTCTCAGGAGGCACTATCTCCTTCTTTTTCATGATTACGGCAATAGGACCAGGAAAAAACTCGTGAATAATCTTTTCAGCAACCTCATTTAATTCTGCAACCTCTTCTATGTGCTCCAGATTTGACACGTGGATAATCAGTGGATTATCTGCAGGTCTATTTTTTGCCTCAAAAATTTTTCTCACTGCTTTTGCATTCAATGCATCAGCTCCAAGCCCGTAGACGGTCTCAGTCGGAAAAGCAACAAGTCCACCCCGCCTGATAAAGTTCGCTGCTTGCTCTATCTTATCAGGTTCGGGGCTTTCTGGGTCAACCTTAATTATTATTGTATTCACACCTTAAAGACATTCATGGAGAAACATAATACTTTCTACTTTCTGCTTACAAATTTTATGATAAGCACCCCAACAAGCAGGAGTAGCAAACCAAAGAGTGCGACTTTAAGTAAAAATAACAGGACGAAGCCAAGAATCAGGAATACAATTGCATATTCAGTTAGCTGCCTCACATCCGTTACCTCTTTTTTTACTTCCTTTCAATCTTTTTATATTTGTCGGTAAGTATGTAAGTATCTTCCTATCAAAAACAAAGTATTTTAAATTCTGCAAAGTTTCAGAAGAGCATGGATGCTATCATACTTATGGGGTCAAAATCGGATTTTGATTTTGCCAAAAAGATAGGTGAAACGCTTGGAGACTTTGGCATTGGATTCACGTACAGGATTGCTTCAGCACACAAGACACCGGAAAAAGTGCTTCAGATTCTCAGGGAATACAGTGATGTTGTTTTTATTACAGTTGCAGGGAGGAGTAATGCATTGAGTGGTTTCGTTGATGCCAATACCACCAGTCCAGTTATCGCATGTCCACCGTACAGTTCAAAATTTAGCGGGATGGATATCCTTTCAAGCCTGAGGATGCCTTCAGGCGTATCTCCAATGGTTGTTCTTGAACCGGAGAATGCTGCACTTGCTGCAATTAAAATACTATCAATTAAAGATAGTAAGTTGAAAGAAAAACTTAAGAACTACCAGAGTAAAACAAAGGAGATTTTGGAAAAGGCTGATTCAGAGTTGAGTCAGCAATAGAACTCCACGATGTTGTCGCAAATCTGACATCTCAGCCTCCCCATTTCCCTCCAGAAATAGGCAGAGTTTCCACAATTTGCGCATCTTGCAAGTAATCTCTTTTGCTTTGATTTTGCTTGCATAATAATAGTCATTAAAAGTAGTTAATACCATTTCCTTTATTCACATGGTGATGAGCAGTAACTTTTTACTGAATTCTGAAATCTCATTTGCAGATTATTGATAAAATCAAACACAATTTTTACCTGAAATAGCCGAAAAATTAGACTGTTAAGTCCCCCTGTTCTTTAATCAGGTTAACGATTCCACCTGCCTGAAGAACTTTTATCATTTCTTCGGGCATTGGCTGGGCTCTCATCTCCACACCGTTTGTCAGGTCTTTAACAACTCCTGTTGAAAGGTTGACCTCGAGTTCATCTCCGGGATTGATTTTATCCGTATTCACGATAAGTATTGGCAGTCCGATGTTAATTGAATTTCTGTAAAAAATTCTTGCGAAGGATTTGGCTATTACTGCAGAGACACCTGCTATTTTCAATGCGAGTGGGGCATGCTCTCTGCTACTTCCCATTCCAAAGTTTTTACCCCCCACTACGAAGTCTCCTTTTTTCATTTTTTCTGGAAACTCAGGGTCTGCATCTTCCATGACATGTTTTGCAAGCTCGGACATGTTGCTCCTGAGGTGGTAATACCTGCCGGGTGTGATGTGGTCTGTTGAAATATCATCTCCAAACTTCCATGCTCTTCCTCTGAGAATCATAGACACTACTGGAGAACTGGATATTAAAACATTCTCTTCTGATATTCAAATACCTTCTAATATCCGGATACCTGATTTCGATAATAATTAATAAAACACCATTTAACTGATTTCATGAATGCAAAGCTGTATCTTGACAGAGTTCAAATCGAGAAGTACTCTGAATTCAGGAATAAAAGCGAATTTAAGAGGTATTTTCAGATTATTACTGAGGCTGAATCCGTTCTTCCTGAAATCCCCATTCCTGAGAATCCTGTACCTGTCAATACTGGACTATTCGAAATAAATAATCCTGATAAAAACTCAGCGGTAGTTGTCACTGGAAACAGTCTTTATACTCACGAAATAATTGGGACAGTTCTCAGCATCGCTGAAATATCCTGCTTTCTTGTTTCAATTGACACGGAAGGCTATACTGTGGATATGGCTGTTTATCTGGAGATTTTTCGTGGGAAGAAAGTGGGCGAGATGATTGAGAGTTACAGTGTTGGTGATAAAGTCAATCACAGGACTCTTGTTATCCCCGGCTTTGCTAAAAAATTTAAAGAGGATGTGGAAGAGGAAACAGATTGGAATGTTATTGTGGGACCTGTATGTGCAGTTGAATTGCCAGTTTTTCTTGCAGCACTACGTGACGCCTCTAAATCATCATAAGTCGTATTTCATTAGTGACTCGCAGAAAAGTTTATTTTCTATAACTTAAATCCAGCGTGTAGAGGTAGGAGATATGCTCTGGAGAACGGGGTTGATGTTTTTAGCGATTATTTTATTTTATTCATCTACTGGAATCGCTGAAGCTACAGATTCCAGCTCATTCGGAAGCGGAAACATATCGCTCCAGATACTTGATATCAAGGAAGAGACTGACAATACAATAAAGATAGACTATGGAAATGATTTGAGAATAAGAGTAACGTATCCTGTGTCCTCTTCAGGTTATATTGACATTATAGACAGGGATAGTGATGAGATACTGGAAAGATACTCGCTGCTTGAGAATGTTGGAACACAGGAGATTACACTGTCTATTAACACATACCGCCCTGTAACAAATTTCTCAATTAAAGTAGCACTTAGTAGTGGAGAGACATATACTTCGACCGACAAAGTTATTCTTGCAGAGTTTGTTGAACCTGAAATACTGATTTCAATGAAAAACTTCGCATCTGAGATAGCAAAGGGAGATAATTTAGTCATCACCGGGACGATAACAGCAAGCGAGTATATATGGACAGTAAAAGGACCCTATGACATGGATAATTTTTACATTCTCGCATCAAATGTGTATGTGAGCGGAACAATGAGTCCTGTCAACTCCGGAGAGACGGAAGCAACGGTTTCAGTTCCTGATCACAGTATACAGTTAAGGATTCCGACACATGTCATAATTGAATCATGTGGTGGAACAGCGGGAAGCTACACTCTCGAATTATGGAGTTCAGAGCATCCTGACACAGTTGAGGAGATTGATTTTTCGCTTGCGGATGTGTCAGTAGACCTTGTAACTGCCAGAGACGAAATAAGTGCAGGTGAGAAGCTGAAACTTACAGGCACTACAAACGTGGCAAAGACGGGTTGGGATGCAGATAACATCACACTGGGCTTAAATAAGGTAAATATCTATATCTATAGGGGTGATACTCTTCTTGCAAGCTATTCAGCCAACATAAAAGACAATGGCACTTTTGAACATGAAGTGGAATTTTCTCTCTCATGGGATAAAAATGTTGAATACAGAATTATTGCCAATGTTACAACTGGAAGGTATTCGAAAGAGGATATCGAGTTTATAATGGTCAAATCGCCTGAAGTGAAAATTGTGATGGATGACCTGACATACACAAGAGGGGAAGAAATCAGGTTCAGGGGCACATGCAGTCTTGCGGCAGGAAGTTCAGTTTATTTAGAAGATGATGACCTGATCTTTGCTGAGGCACACTCAACAGTAAGTGTGGGGGGTAAGAAGTATGTTGAGGCGCTGGTCGGGGCAGACGGCTCCTGGCAGACCGATGAATTGAGAGTTAAAGAGTCCGCATCCATAGGAGTATATATCGTTCATGCAGTCATCTTCTCCCCCGGTACAACCACAAAAATGGATGAAGACTCGGTAAAAATCAATATAGTGAAGGATGAACTTGATGCAAGCGTGGACAAAACAATCGTGGTGAAGGGAGAGTCGATTACAATAAAAGGAACGACAACCGCTGAGGCAGTCTATGTTTTTTCAAGTGACCCTTCAGCATTTCTCGATGTGAGAGAAAATCCAGCAGAGACGGTCTATGGGATATCAGGCTCGGATATGAGAATATATTCAGAGGATGGAAAATTCACAAAAACAATCAAAGTGAGTGAAGAGGTTGAAGATGGATACTACTTCCTTTACCTGTATGCACCACCGTCTGCTGAGCATATAAACACAGCAGAAGATCCGCAGAAGGTCTTTCTTATCTCCATCACTTCCGGAGCTGTGAATGAAAGTGAAATATTAGAAGAGACGCCTGAGCCTGTGGTGACCGAAGAAGAGACACCTGAAGTTAATGAAACTGCGAAAGAAACCCCAGTTGTGACTGCGACTCAAGAAGAAGTTACAACAACCCCGACACCTGTTGAGACTGTGGTTGAAGAGAAAGAGCCTGAGCAGGTGGTAACAGAATCAACCGGGGAGGAGAAAATAGAGACTCTCAAACCAGAAGATATGACAATTCCGAAGCTTCGGAGAATGCTGCCCGGATTTGAAGTCATTTTATCGATTATTGCATTTCTTGGAGCAGCATTGGTTAACAGAAAATAATTTCATTTTATTCTGCAAAGGCAATTTTAAATGTATACATCAGGCATATTCCGAGAATAAATACTATAAATGATTCAAAAGATTTTTTCAGACTTAATTCTTTATGCAACTCCGGGATGAGATCAGAGCTTGCTATGTACAGAAAGTTACCGGCTGCAAATGGCAGGATGTATATCATCAGATCCTGGCTCTGGAGGAAGAAGTAACCCAGAACTGCACCGAAAACAGCGGTAACTGCAGAAAGAAAGTTAAAAAGTAATGCTTTGGTTTTTGAGAAACCACCATAAACAAGTACTGCAAAATCTCCGAGTTCCTGAGGTATTTCGTGCATTGCAACCGCAAATGTTGTGGCAATTCCCACAGGAAAACCTGTGAGGTATCCTGCTGCGATAATCACACCGTCAATAAAGTTGTGCAGCCCATCTCCCAGCAGGTTCAGATAGGTGAATGCATGGATATCACATTCATGTTCGTGGCAGTGTCTCCACATGAGGACTCTCTCAAGCAGAAAAAATGACGAAAAGCCAACCAGTAAAATTATGAATGCGTTTAAAGGTTCCATTTTCTCCAGCGATTCGGGCATGAGATGTATAAACGAGCCCCCCATCAGAGCGCCTGCAGAGAAAGCGACGAGCAGAATCAACACTCTTTTAAAAATCGAATCTGAAATTGCCAGAGTTATAATACCAATTAACGAGATAATACTCACAAGAACTGCGCTTGCCACTATCAAGAGCAAAACCATGGTGGTAGAGTGATTGAAGTATTATTAAATTTTGTGTTTATTGAAATTTGTATTTCTCTCACTTGCTTGAATTCTATTGAGTTTCCATTGAGATAATATATACAATAATTTTTAAAAATTATTAGAATATTAAAATGACCAAAATTTAACCTTTGCTCTCATATAAAGTGTTTTCGGAAAAAAATTAAATACAAACACATCAGATTGTTTATCACGGGCTGGATTATATGCGTAGAGGGGCTTGAGAAACTGAAATCTTAAAAAGCTTTGGGAGATTGTATCAGAACAAAGCTAATCCAGAGATGTTTTAGACTGTACATATGCTCGAGTCTCTGAAGGCATCGTCCAGCCTCTATATTTTTATTTTGAAGACAAACTACCACTTATTGACCCGAAAGTGAGATTATGTAAGAAATCCCACAAAAGCAAAATTTATAATCCAATCATTTTTTGTGTTGATGATGAAGGTTCTTGTTTCTGACCCTATACCTGATGAAGCCGTTGAAATAATGAGGAATGAGGGATTGACTGTTGACGTAAATACGGGTTTAAATGAAGAAGAACTTGTTAAGGTCATTCCCGAATATGATGGTCTTGTTGTCCGAAGCGGGACAAAAGTGACTTCGAGGGTGATTGATGCAGCAACCAAGCTTAAATTAATCGGTAGGGCGGGAGTGGGAGTTGACAACATCGATGTCAATGCTGCCACTCTGAAAGGAATAATTGTCGCAAACGCTCCCGGTGGAAACACAGTATCAACTGCCGAGCACACATTTGCACTGATGTTATCCCTTCTGCGCAAAATACCCGTAGCGGTAAAAAGTGTCAAGGAAGGAAAATGGGAAAGAAAGAAATTTCTCGGAACTGAACTGAGGGGCAAGACTCTTGGTGTTCTGGGGCTTGGAAGAGTTGGCTACGAGGTCGCGAGAAGAGCAGTTGCTTTTGAAATGAATGTTATTGCCTATGATCCCTACATCAGCGAAGAGAGGGCTGATGATATCGGTGTAAGGCTTGTAAAGCTGGACGACGTTTTTAAGAAATCTGACATAATAACAATCCATGTTCCCAAAACCAGAGATACAGCCCATCTCATCTCAAAAAATGAATTTGGATTGATGAAGGATGGGGTTTTCTTAATCAACTGTGCAAGGGGTGGTATTGTTGACGAAAGAGCTCTTTTCGAGGCAATAGAGGGTGGTAAGGTGGCTGGAGCTGCTCTCGATGTTTATGAGGAGGAGCCGCCTGCGGCAGACAATCCTCTGCTAAGGCTGGATAACGTTGTGACAACTCCACACCTCGGAGCATCAACAAGAGAGGCACAGCTCGGTGTTGGCCTTACAATCGCCAACGAGATGATCAATTTCTCAAAGGGATTACCTGTCAGAAACGCAATTAACCTTCCGGCAGTTGAAGCAGCGGAGTTTGAATACCTGATGCCATATATCACTCTTGCAGAGAAAATGGGGATGATTGCTTCGGCAAGGACCGGAGGTATTTTCAAAACTGTGAAAATCACCTTTAAAGGAAATATTGCCCGTAAAAATACGGAATTTATTACCCGCTCTCTTTTGATGGGGTTGTTTAAACACATTCTGACTGATATTAATCTCGTCTCGTCAATGACAGTCGCAAAGGAGAGAAAGGTATCGGTTGAAGAGGGGAAAACTGAAAAAAGTGATAGCTACGAAAGTTTAATTGAGATAAACGTAGGAGACGGGGAGAAAAACATCTATATTGCCGGGACGTGCTTCTCAAGGGACGATTTCAGAATAATAAGGATTGACAAGTACAAGGTCGATTTTGTTCCTAAGGGAGATTACATAATTTCACTCCACGAGGATAGACCGGGTGTCATTGGCAGGGTTGGGACTTTGTTTGGCGAGCACAATATAAACATTGCCGGAATGATAGTTGGCAGGCACGGAGGCAAGGGAGGTATCCAGTTAATGCTTCTGCTCGTTGACGACCCCCCGACAGATGAGGTTTTGGTTGAGATGGTTAAGCTGGATAGCATAATTGATGCTGTCCATGTTTCCCTTTAGTTAAAGGTTCTCGACCTCCTTCAAACTCTCAATAACCTCCTCATCAGTTAAATCCCTGAAATCTTCATAATAGCTTGCCACAGCGAAAGCACCGAATCTCTGTACTTGAATAACAATCACTTCATCGGCATATTTTTTCAGGAGGTTTACAGTATCAGAGGGCGAGCAGGGAGCAGCAGCATAAACAACAGCCCCTTTCTTCTTCAACAGCTCAATTGCAGCAATTGCCGTGTAACCACTGGCAAAACCATCATCGACAAGAAGGACTCTCCTGCCTGAGAGATTCGGGATTTCCCTGCCTTTTCTGTATGCATCTATCCGTCTTATGACTTCTCTTCTAACTTCTTCTGCAAGCCTGCTCACTTCATCACTCGAAATCTGAAGGTGGGAGAGAAGCGATTTGTTCAGAAAAATTGAGCCATCCTCGGCAATAGCTCCAAAGCCAGCTTCTATATTCCATGGAATGGGAATTTTTCTCACACCAACAATAAGAACAGGTTTTTTCCTTCTTCTGGCAATCTCTACTGCAAGTTCAACCCCCCCTCTCGGTATTGCTGCAATAACATCAAATTCAAGGCTGCCCAGAAAATCATTCAGTTTAATTCCAGCATCTTTTCTATCTGAAAATCTTGCAGTCATCTTGCTCCACCCTATGTCATCACTTCTTTAACAATAATTCATAAATATTGACTTTCATGCAATATAAACATTGATAGAACATGCGGCATTTACCAAAGCCTCCACTGGAATAGTGACACTTGATGAAGCATTAAAAGGGGGCGTTCCTGTCCCGTCAGACGTTCTCTTACTCGGGGATGCCGGTACAGGTAAGAGTGTTTTCTGCCAGCAATTCCTCTCCAAACAGGTAAATGAGGAGTTTGTAAGCACTTATTTCTGCGTTGACCACCCTCCGGAAGATATTAAAGAAAATATGTTCTCTCTCGGTTTGAACAACCATACAGGAAATTTAAGATTCTCCGATGTTTTTCTCGGGGGAAAAGAACTGAGTTTCGATGAGTTGATGGGGATTATAAAAGAGGGAATAATGGATAGTCAGAGATTTGTCATTGATTCTATATCCTCAATAGCACTTCATTACGGTGAGAAAAAAGCCTACAACCTGATACAAAAAGTTCACGGCTGGACAAGGAAGATAAATGGAGTTGGTATTGTAAATGCTGTCAGGGGCATGCATACATCGAGGTTTGAGATAGGCCTTCAGCAGGCTTTAAGAATCGTCATAATACTTGAGATGAGAAAAGACGGCAATTTTCTCAGAATAATAAAGACATTCCGTACTTCTCACATTGACAGGGAGCTGGGAATAAGAATCGACGAAAATGGTATTAAATTAATTTGAATAAGGTATCTTCAGACAGCGCATATGGTCGGAGAACACCAGTAGCTCATTTTCAGATTGTATTCCTTTGCAATCGGACATTCCTCGCAGATACAACCTCTTCGTTCAAATTCACAGTGAGTCCTGCCCATTGCACAGAACAGACCCTGATTTCTCTCGCCCATACAGTCATTGTAACTTGGACAGTTTTTGCAGATACATTTCTCCATATTCTCCTTGGAGTAAGCTACCGGGAGTTGCATACCACCACCCTACCTGCGATTGCTACCCTGCTTGTAATAAAAAATTAAATTTTCTCAAATCTTCTCTCCAGTTTTTTGAAGACCTTGGGTAATGTTGTGTATTCCATATCCTCGCTTGGCAGTCTGTGTGGCTCGAATGGACCATGCCTTCTCATGTATTCAGCTATCTCAGCAGACTTCTGCCTTGTGTAATCCCATGCAGGGTCATCGAAGACGTCCGCGGGACCGGCAAGCACGCCATTCTTGAGCTGAAATCCCGCTGCGATAACTCTCGGAGGACCGTCAAATCTTGTGCATTGAGAATATCTGAACGGAACGGGCATTATGGGTCCGTTGTGTGAACCGCGCATCCACCCGCTGACAAGGTGCGGAAACGCAAATGGCTCGAGAACTTCTCCAACAGCCGGCAATCCACTCTGGCCCCTGACAATCGCTACCGGGTCGTCTTTACCTACGTATTCTCCAGCGATTTTATACAGCTTTTCTGTGCTTATAACTGCTACCGGCTCGTCAGGAGGTAGTTTTCCACCCTTTTTTGGAAATACTCTTTTGATGACAAATCTACTTTTTCCGCCTATAAGGGCAAGAATATCGTACATCTCTTCTGGTGAGTTCATAAAGACTCTCTTGTTTTCCATAATATCCCAGATTTCGAATACGAATCCGTTATGCAAGCTTGGATCGATTACAAGTCCTGCTGTGTTGAATGGGTCTGCGAACATTCTGAATATTGGCAGGTTAAAAGCTCCCGGCTCGGTTTTGTCCATCATGAAGGCAATTACAGGCTCTGCTGGCCTCTCTGTTATTTCCATCTCCGCCACTCCCGGACCCATTCCTCTTACGTTCCCGGAGAAAGCATCTGCAAGCAAGTCCTGACCTGCCCCATAGAGGCCCATCTCTTTTGCTTTTTTTGCAGCTTTCTCAAACGTATCCCACGCAAGACCATGGATTTTGTCGTTATCCACACCTTTTTTATGGGTCATTATCAGCTCGAGGTCATCCCCGGCATTCAAAACTCTGAAATCAAGAATGGTTTTATTCTTCTTCATTTTCTGGAGATTTGTTGTTGCCACCTTTTTCAGCTCCTCTGGTACTGTTACGTGTCCCGGCAGGCTTCCCACGTCAGCTTTTATCAAACTAATCGTAGTTTTTTCGCTCATGACACTCATTAAGAGGCAAACAATTTAAAACTTTCCTACGTTTTATATAAAAGCACATCTTTGTTCTTATTGTATTCTTATACTTAAATAATAAATGGATGGATTTGTTTGAAGACTCTAATGGTTATTGTTATATTTTAATACAACTTACTATTAGGATATGATGATGAAATAGAAAGATTTATATTTGGTTATGTTAATCATGAGTAGGAGATGATTATGACGCTTGAAAGAGTACCGACAGGGATTCCGGGGTTTGATGAGCTGTGTGAAGGGGGCTTGCTGAGGGATAGAACTTATCTCGTCTCTGGAACATCAGGTTCAGGCAAAACTGTATTTGCAATGCAATATATAGTAAATGGTATCGTAACTTACAATGAGCCGGGGATTTTCGTGGCTACTGAGGAGAGACCACAGCATATAAGGGAGCACTTCTCTGTTTTTGGCTGGGAACTGGAGAAATACGAAGATGAGAACATGCTTGCAATCGTTGATGCAACCTCCACGAAAATTGGTTTACCATCTGACGAGAGATACATTGACGTGAGACCTTTTGATACAAGGTCACTGATTGACCAGATGATAACGATTCAGGATGAAATTGGAGCGGAGAGGGCAGCTCTTGACTCAACAACTGCAATAGGGTTCTCAGTCCAAGATCCAGCAAGATTCAGAGTTGAGTTGCTGAAGATTGCCACAACCATGGAAATTCTGGGACTCACCTCACTGCTCACATGTGAAATCGTTGACGCAGCTGGAGACAAAATAAGTAGATTTGGGGTTGAGAATTTCGTTACAGAGGGTACAATTGTCCTTTACTACACGAGGTCGGAGAACGTTCGAGTGAGAAGCCTTGAAATATTCAAACTCAGGGGTAGTAACCACAGCAAGAAAATACATCCCTTCGAAATAATGGAAAACGGAATTGTAGTCCATTCAAGAGAGGAAGTGTATTCGGAAATTTAAAATTTTTATCTATTTTCCCAATTCTATTCAATAATCTCAATATCGTAGATCTTCTCTGGATTTTCTTTGCAGATTTTGTAGACGAGTTCTTCCTTGAATCCAGCGTTTAAAAGCTCTTTGATTTTTTTGGGAACTGTTTTGGGACCAAGAACTGAACCCGGTCTTTTTTTGTCATCAATATAATCTGTCTCGACCATAAATCTCGAACCCTGTTCTGCAGCAGTCACGACATTCTTACCTGACGCTATAATGGATGGGAACATTCCTATTTCCTCAAATTTACTCACCTCTGGAGGTGCAAAATGCTTGATTACTTTCTCCGTATTAATGCCTACTTTCTCAGCAATCTTTATGATTTCTTTCATACCATCGAGAGTGAAACTCTCTGTATGAAGTTGCACGGGGCAATTAACATCTTTTGCAACCTCAAAAGCATGCCGAAGTACCCTATTACTTAAGTCCCAGACCTCTTCCGGAACACTGTAGTGGGGTCTGCCACTCTTCAGTGCAACCGCCTTTCCTTCAGCAACGTACTTTCCCGCCACATCCAGAGCTTTTTTCATAATTTCTGCTGCTTTTTGAAATCCAACTTTACCCCCGAGAATGGTTATCTCCGCTGGATGAACACTCAGGATTGAGAAAGCTTTTACAATCTCATTTGCTTTCCCAACCATGTCAATATGAAAATCAAAAATCTGTCCAAAATCCTTCCCACTCCTGACTGGAAAATCATAGCAGGTGGTGAGAAGTGAAACAAGAAAAACATGAGTTCCACCCTCTTTTTTAAACTGCTTGAGTGCTTCAAACCTTAAGTTGTTGTACAAATGCATGTGATTGTCGGTAATAATCATACTGGAGACTGAAACGGTTATTTTTTAAATGTTTTGTCAACTCATTTGATACTTTCGTTGCACTCACAATAAACATCTACTTTAAGAGTGTCAATTATACACTTATGTTAGAGATTGAGAAACCAGTCAGAGTTACCTCCGGAACTCTCTCGGTGATTGTATCACCTCCAGAATTTGCAAAAATTCTTATTCTGAATTATCTGGAGTATTACAGAAGTTTGCTATTTATCTCGGGTAACTTCTCAACCATTCTACCTTCATTCAGCAGATTAAACATTAATTTTACCGTCAGGAGAGCTTTTACAGCCTATCAGCTTCTGGAGATACTGGAGGATGCGGAACATGACATGGTTTTCATTGAAAGCACATTTGAAGAGGCTGAAGAACTAAATGAGGTTCTGTTTCTGGGAATGAGGGACATTTCGAGGAGAGGATCAATTGTGATTCTCTATTCTCCTGTGATGAACGGTTTTATGGACTTTACAGGCAGGAATTCAGACAGAATGATCATTGTTCGGAAAGTTAATGGTGGATTTGTTGTCTGGGATTCTGGAAATGAGATTTTCATTCACAACCATCAGAACATGACTCTTGGTGATTTTCATGGGTAGAACTATGCACAGTATCAGAATGGATGTGAAAAAGATTGTTGAAAGATGGCTCTCGATAAAAAAGGCATTGAAAAAAGAAGATCAGAGAACAGCAGAAAAACTTGCTGATATGGCGAAAAAACACTCCAGTAAGGTCTTTTACAACTTCAATGACCCGCTTGAAGCCGCAATCTTCTCAGTCTTTATCGAATTACAGAAGCAGATTGATGACCTGAAAAAGGAGGGTGAGGATGGACTGGATTCTGGACTGTTGTTATGGCAAAAAAATCCAGATATGGGTGAAGAGGACGGGAAAAGTGAGAAAAATTGAATTTGATTATGAGCCGTATTTTTATCTCTACCTGTCTGACCCTCACTCCTTTGCAGATATGATTGAAGCTCTTGAGACCAGATTCAGGGTTGAAGAATGCGTATTCTCAAGCATATACCGTGAGATGGAAGGATTCAAAATATACTGCAGATTTGATGAGTTGAGAGAAATTGCAGAGAAAATTGAACTCCAGACCAGATTTAAGGCTGAACTTTACAATGTTGATATTCGCGCTGACCAGAGATTTCTTGCTGAAAGATTTCCGCTGAATGACAGATTCAATCCAGATTTTAAGTATCCCGAACTTGAAATTATAGAGATTGGGGTTAAAGGAGAGAGAAGCTATCCATCGGCGAAAAACAGTATAGTTGAGATCAGACTGAACGGAGAGAGGCTGTGTGGGAGTGAGAGAGAAATTTTGCATGGTTTATCCGAGTATATTCAGATTGTGAACCCCGATGTCATCTTATTCCCGGATGCCGACTACTGGATGGACATAATCCTGAAAAAAACGAGAAAATTTGATATAGATCTAAAAATCAGCAGAAACGGCAGATACAGAAGACTCAGCTCAAAATCGTACTTCAGCTATGGAAGGACAATGTATCGCCCCTCAGCATGCATTCCTGCTGGAAGGATTCTTATAGATACTGAAAATAGCTTTAATTACAGAGAGGGTGGGCTGAGGGGAGTTTTGCTTGCTTCCCGCCTGACATCGGTATCCACAAATTATGCAGTTAGATTCACTCCCGGAACACTCATCTCGGCTTATGAAGTGTATGAAGCTTTGATAAGGGGGATTGCTGTCCCTCTCAGGAAGAGGGATGCTGAAAATCTGAGAACTTTTGAAGAGCTGAAAATGGCTGATAGAGGAGGGATGATTTTTCAGCCTGAACCCGGCATCTATGAAGATGTGTATCAACTTGACTTTACTTCAATGTATCCGGCAATAATTGTTAAACACAATCTCTCTCCTGAATGTTCTGATGGAGAAGGGGGATTTCTCTCAGAAATCCTCGAACCTCTTTTGAGGCTTAGAATTGAGGTGAAAAGGAAGAAAAAAGATAATCCTGAGTACAGTGGCATTGATTCGATTCTGAAGTGGATGCTCGTAACCTGCTTTGGATACACCGGATACAGAAACGCAAGATTTGGCAGGATTGAGGTTCACGAATCCATCACAAGAATTGGAAGGGAGATTCTTCTCAGAACGAAAGAAATTGCAGAATCAATGGGTTTTGAAATTTTGCATGGTATTGTGGACTGTCTGTGGGTAAAGGGGGATAAAATCGAAGAGTTCAGGAAAAGGGTAGAGGAGGAGACAGGCTTGCTGGTAGATATTGACCACTATCACTGGATTGTGTTTCTGCCGATGTCAGATAAAAGCGGGACATACAATTCATACTATGGAAGACTTGATGGTGGAGTTAAAGTCAGAGGAATTGCAGCAAGAAGAAGAGATACTCCAGAATACATTAAGAGAATGCAGCAGGAAATCCTCGAAGAGTTATCCAGAGTTGAGAGTATTGATGAGATTCATGGAATCAGGAAGAAAATTATTGAAATATACATGAATTATAGAGAAAAGCTGAGGTGGGGGGAGATAGACCCACAGCTTCTTGCGATAAATAGAAGAATCTCAAAACTCAGATATTCAAGGAGATGTGCAGAGCGTTCAGCAATAAAGGAGTACAGGAAATATAAAATCAGGTTATCGCCAGGGGTTGACATCAGCTTTGTTGTTACTGATGCTAAAAAGTGGAAAGTTGCTCTTCCATGGAATTCAACGGATTATGACAGAGGTTATTACCTCAAACTTCTTGAGAAGGCATGGAATGAGCTTTCGTATATCTTCAATTCTTGAGACAACTCCCTGCAAGATAACTTTCGTACAAAGCTTGCTATATTTTGACACACATGCTCATCATTACTTGTACTTTATACAAACTATTTATTTATCACAAAAACAGAGTATTATTCAGTGCTGGTTGGAGTGTCTGAAATGTTGAGAATTCCATTTAAAAAACTGGAAGGCAGAAATAAAATTGAAATTGATGTTGAATTCTCCGAGGAAATCTATAATCTTCTCTGTGAGTTCTGTGAATGGACGGGTAATGATGTAGATACGTATATAGAATACTGTGTTCTCGATAGTATAAAATCTGAGCTCAACAGTGGCTTTACAACACAGTTGGAAGAAATTAACGATCTCAAAAAGAGAATCAGAGATTTGAGCAGGTATTTCTGATTAAATCTCTCCCTGCCAGTTCAAATCGATGTATTTTCTTATATCAGGAGTTATATAATCGAGGACTGTTCCTTTTGCCCGCATAATCTCAAGATGCTCTACGAGGGGCTTGAATTTACCGTCTGCAAGCCCGTCAGCAATTATGGCAGCCCCTCTGGCAGACTGAAAGCCATCAAGGTTCACGATATCGTATTCGGCAGCAACCTCTTCAAACATCTTTTTGAACTCTGAAACTCCAAAAAATCTTCCTGACGTGACTATTCTCGATACTTTTCCGATTGAAACCTCAGCAACCCTGATGCTCTTTACAACAAACTCTATTATCCAGTCAATTGATTCATCAGGCAGTTCTTCCAGTCCGTCAATCACTGAACCTTTAGCCCTCAGATAACTCCTTATTCCACCTGAGAAAATCATAGATTTTGGAAAATCGGAAAGCAGGTAGGCAAACTCAGCATCGATTGAACCTGAGGAAAGGAATGATGGGAAGCCAGACGTTCCACCAATTCCGTCTATTATTTTCCCTTCGCTGACTGAAATGAATGCGTTGAAACCGTATCCTGCCTCCACAAGTATGAAATTCTGGTCACAGTAATTCCCCCCATCTGATAGTCTATCCATGGCTGATACAACAGAACATAACTTATCAGCGGTGCCCATATCAATTTTATTGATTTTCCTCCATTCAGGTACTGTTGGCAGATGAATGATTCCGGGAATGGTGTACATATTGATTTTCCTATTTATAACTGATTTTATAAGTGTTCTAAGCGCGATAGCTTCCTCTTTTTCTCTGGTGAGACTCATCAGGTACATATCTCTGTCGGTTAACTCTGAAAATCCTTTTACGGGCAATCCATAGCCGGACAAACCTGCAGTAATATCAGCATTGCTTTTTTTTAATTCCTTGAAAATTATTTCAGGGTTTTCTTTAACTTCTTCCGTCTCAATTTCTTTTTTAAAATGCTCGTTACCGTCTTTTATGGCAAATAATCTGTATGATTTTGTCCCGGCATCGATACCAGCAGCAATTACCATACGTTTCCCTTCACGAGATGGGAGATTTTATCTGCTGTGCTCTTCATATATCTTTCAAATTTGAGGATATGGTATCCATCTTCGATTTCAGGCTCAGAATAATTCGCATCAATTCCCATTCGCCTCAGATGTTCTTTAAAAAGTTCAAGGACTTCTAAATTCCTGAACTTTAGCCTGTGTTCTTCAACAACCTTGTTTCCTTTGCTAACATCCTCTATACTTCTAATTATCGGTATCAAAATTGCCTCACCCAGTCTCAAACATCTCTTCCTGAGTTCTTCCTCGTCTTCTTCAAACTCAAAGCTCTGGAAAGCTTCTCTGACAATTCTTGACAGCATAAAATCCTTAGCATACTCGTTAAAGTATCTGAAGGCATAATTAAGATCACCACAATTGGACTGGCTCGATGTATATTTTAAGGGCTCAACTTTCATTTGAGGGTCTTTAATTACCACACCTTCTCTTCCTCTTGCACCAAGCTCCAGAATAATGCTTTTTATCTTTTCATGAGCTTTTTCAGCTTCAGTCTCGCTCAGAACTGGAGCAATCTTGAATCCATATTCTTCCGACAGGCTCATTTTTATGTTCAGCGGTAATGCGATGTTTGTTCTCATGTCCCTGATATCGAAAACGAAAAAGTCGATTCCTTTAATACCATAAATTTTCTTCGGGACAAATGGTGATTCTTCACCCACTGCTTCACAGCATAACATAAATTCGGGAAAGCCTTTGAAAAAATCTGGATTGAAGGATTCTCTAGCCTTTTCAGTTGTGTATGGACAGATAAAGCCTCTTCTGGTTACAGCATATATATTTTCTCCGAAATTGACAATTCTGACGTTGTATCCGTTCATTTTCTCCTCAATGACCACATCACCCTTAAACCTTCTCTTAACGGTGGGATAGAGGGTTAAAGCCCTTCTAATTTTTGGATAGCCTCTGACGATTATAGATGCGTTCTCTGTTCTCACGACAAGAATGCCCTCTTCAAACTCACCGAACTTTTTTCCAAGGCAGTAAGCCTCGAGAATGTCTGGAAAGAACGGATGATTGATTAAGGCTGGCCGGACAATATTTCTCTCTTCAAGTCTTCTTGCTGATGAAGGGGGTAGATTTAGAGCCTCAGCAATAAAATTCATTTTTTCATTGCTCTGAAAAGAAAATCAACAAGGTCTCTCTCTGTTATCAAACCTTCCAGACCATTTCCCATAATCAGGGCTGCACCATGATTTTTGTCTATCATTGCTCTGGCGATTTTTGAGATCTTTTCAGATGGTGGAAATGTCAAGAGCTCTTTGTACTCAACAACATTCTCATCAGAGACCAGTATTTTAATTGGCCTTCTGAGAATATCATCTACATCTCCGGTAACAAGCATTCTGAAAGCCTCACCGCTCCCAAAGTAGCGCAGAAGAGTTGAGGAAGTTACCATACCGAGAAGAATGCCATCCTCAACAACAGGAAGTCTTCTGATTCTTCTCGATATTATGAGCTTCATTGCATCCTCGATTGAAGTATCCGGTTTGACACAGACAATGCCCCTTGTCATAAAATCTTCAACATTACCGTCGAATTTTGTCTGTGAAGCCAGAAATGTAAGCATATCTCTCTCTGTTACGATTCCAACAATCCTATCTTCTCTATCAACGACTGGACATCCACCCACATTTTTATCGAGCATTATCTCGAGTGCTTCTTCCCAGTCAGATGTGAATTCAAGAACTGTGACATTTCTCTCCATTATCTCTCTTACATCCTCATTAATTGCAGCAAGAAGATTGTTATTATACCGTTCCTCCACAATTCTGTGTTTTTCTCCGCCTCCGAAGAAATTAATTAAATCTGTTCCGGTTATAATACCTTCGAGCCTTTTCGTTCCGGGATCCACAACGGGAACTCTTCTGAAACTGCATGCGACCATCATTTTCAGGACGCCCATAATGGTGGAGGTTAAAGGAGTGGTTACAACCTCGGTTGTTGCAATGTCCATAACAGTTCCTTTTTTCAGTCTTCTTTTGCCCCCCTTTCTCTCGTTACCCCCTCTTTTGCCACCTGCATACGTTTCTCTTCTCAATCTCATTGGAATACCATCCTATTCGACCAGTTCTGCACAGTCCTCACATAATCTTGAACCGTTCAACTCCACAAGATAATCACTGAGCCTTCCACATTTCTCACATTTTCCGGATAATTCCTCAATATATGTGGAATGATGCTCTCTGAGCAAGCCTACCATATCTCCGAGATCAAAAGAGACACTCAGAATATCATTGTCTGTAATAATTCCCGCAAGGTCTCCATTCTCAACAACAGGTAATCTCCGAATATTCTTTTTTTGCATGATTTCTGAAGCTTCTCTTATGCTTGTGGTGGGAGTAACCGTAATGAGAGGATAGCTCATAATTTCTTCAAGCTTTACCTTAGAAGGGGTTTTATTTTTTGCTACAACTTTAATGAGAATATCTCTTTCAGTAACTATGCCAAGGGCTTTATGATCCTCAATCACTATAATACTTCCGACCCCAAATTTAATCATCTTTCTCGAAGCATTCAATAAAGTAATATCTTTTTTCGACGTAACAACATCCCTTGTCATGATCTCCTTTACTGGCATATCTGATTGCATAGTTTATCACCATTTGTTGGTGGCTACAGAACTCTAAATTCATCGGGTTTTAAAGTTTTTTGCAAGAATTCAAATTACCGACCCGAAAGAGTTATTTAATCTGAGACACAAGATGACCCGATGACTGAGGAAAAAGTTAGAGATAGAGAACATCATGAAAGGCTATTCAAGGCATCAATGAACCCATTACGAAGAAAAATGGTTGCAGCGATTGGCGTTTTTGGAAAGACTCGAGGAGACCTTAAAAACGAGCTTAAATTGACAGATTTTCAGTTAAAGTTTAATCTCGACTGGTTGATTAAAGAAGGGTTTGTTGTTGAGGACAATGGTCAGTTAAAGTTGACTGATGATGGAGTTGAGTTGCTCGAAGCCGGTTAGTCTAATATCTACATTAAAAATTTTAAAAAAGCCCCCAGAGTTAAAATTCTGGGGGTAGTTGGGGTGGTTGGTTGGGGTATACCGAAAGCAGTTGATAATAGACTATTTATATTTTATGGGAAGCGTGCTTACAAATAACAATAATGACGTTTCATAATTGGCTACAGCTTTAATTATTTATAGGCAACATCTAAAAACTACCGGATATAAAGAATAACAGGATAATCACTATGGAGAGCAATACAGTTGGAATTAAACGTTTATAAACAATACTTAATTTTGCGTTAAAGTATTCGGCTGTAAAAGCGAGGCAGAGGTGCATTGGTGAAATCATTACCCCTAGGAAGCCAGCTCCGAAAACAAGCATCAGGTTCTGGGGAATGAGTGATGTGGATGTTCCGGTAAACATAATGAGCATTGGCATTGCTACTGATGCAAAACTGAGTTCGATACCAGTGGCAAACCCTACGATAAATGATAACAGAAATGCAGCAAGTGCTGGCGGGAAATTGTAGGTATTTAAATGCCCAAAAAACACCTCAGCAGCCTTTGTAAAAATAATAAGGTCTTTGTATACCATAACTGCAAAAACAAGTAGGATAATTTTAACATCCAGAGTTTTTTTAATAATCTGAATGAAATCGTCGATTTTTATTTTTCTCTGTATGTAAAGCAGAACAATCGAAAAGAAAAGAGTAATCAGGAGATCGATTTTTAGCAGTAAAGCCAAAAAGGCAACGAGAAGAATTGGGTACATCGAGCGGACTACAGTTAAAATACCTCTCACGTCGATTGCAATTTTTCCGTTTTCACCAATTCTTGTAAAAATAATGCCGGATATTATTGCAGAAAGCGTAATGGGATATGTTGCGAATATAAAATCTGTATAATTAATCTCCACAATAGCTGCTGCGATAATGAAGCTCGGATAGAGGGGCCAGACAGCAATCCAGAAGTGTCTCCACCAGTAATTTATGTAAGTTGTCCTCTCTGGAGATAGATTGAATTTTTTTGCTGGGTTCTTCAGCATAACAGCAGATATCAGGGCTCCGCCTGGCATCGGTAGAAAACCGACAATCATCGGGAGGAGGAGAACACTGAACTTTCCGAGCATCCTTGAAGCAGCAGAGGTCAGTTCCTCGAGTAGTTTAAAGTATTCCATAGAGTATCCGAGGGTAAATGCAGCTATAACAAGAGTTATGAGTCTTATTGTCGATAAAGAGGTTGCGGTAATGAACATTCTATAAAAAATCTCCTGTCCGATAGTAAAGACGCCAAGAAGAAAAGCTCCTAAGAATATAGAAACGCTGATGGGTATATTCATTCTTATCAGGAAAAGGATTACAAATATTGAAATTATCAGAGCCAGAGCGGGATCCATGTTCTCAATATGCAGTTAGTTTAAAAGTTTAGTGTTGAAATTTTGTTTTAAGGAGGATATTTTCAGCGGTTTTGGGACAAAATTCACAGACTCATTCTTCTACCACATACTTTGTAACAATCACATAAACCCTCCTCTTGAGATATCTCTTTGGTACATCTGCCTTGGCTGATGTACCTATTGGATTAACAACC
>Ga0209426_1000204_pt1 | contig 83418 bp, 81 predicted proteins | sample Deesub1362B_J571_FD_187697 | JGI IMG/M metagenome (GOLD analysis project Ga0209426, IMG submission 187697) | Deep oceanic, basalt-hosted subsurface ecosystem from Juan de Fuca Ridge flank, Pacific Ocean, CORK Borehole 1362B_J2.571 (SPAdes)... ... | reverse complement strand
AGGATTTTGTGGTGTGCACAGGATGGTTGATCTACACAGAGCCATTGTGGGAGCGAGCCTGCTCGCGAAAGCGGCCGCTCAGGCGCCATCAAGCGTGCGCCGGACCTTGTCCAGCAGTTCGCTGATCTGGAACGGCTTGACCAGCATTTCCATGCCGCTGCCCAGAAATACCTGGCGATTGATCGCGGTCTCGGCATAACCGGTCATGAACAGAATCGGCAGGCTTTCACGCCAGCCCCGCGCCACGTCCGCCAGTTCACGACCGCTCATGCGCGGCAGGCCAACATCGCTCAGTAACAGGTCGATGGTCGGATCATTCTGCAAGCGCTCCAGCGCGGTTTCGATATCCGCCGCCTGGGTGCAGCGGTAACCCGCATCCTCCAGCACTTCGGTGACGAACATGCGCACCGCCGGCATGTCTTCGACAATCAGGACATGCTCACCGGCGCCCTGCGGATCAACTTTCGGCGCCGGGATATCGGCCCCGGTCGGGTCGTTGGTCGCCGGCAGCATGAGGGTCACTTCGGTGCCGCGCCGTGCCACGCTGCGGATGTGCGCATCGCCGCCGGACTGGCGGGCGAAACCGTAGATCGTCGACAACCCCAGACCGGTCCCCTGACCCAGCGGTTTGGTGGTGAAGAACGGATCGAACACTTTGTCGATTACACTGTGCTCGATACCGGTGCCGTCATCGCGCACCGACAGCGCCACATACGCACCATCGGCCAGGTTCGGGTCGCCGTGGGAATATGCCGCATAGGTGTTGACCCAGATATTGCCGCCTCTGGGCAGCGCATCCCGGGCATTGATCACCAGATTCAGCACCGCGCTTTCCAGTTGCACCGGATCGACCAGGGCAATCGCCGGTTTGTTGGTCAGCTCAAGTTTGAGCGTGATGCGTTCACCGATGGTGCGCATCAGCAACTCTTCCAGCGAGCGCACTTGCTCATTGATGTCTACCGGTCGGGTATCCAATGGCTGTTGGCGAGCGAAGGCCAGCAGGCGATGAGTGAGTGACGCGGCGCTCATCGCTGAATTCAGTGCGGCTTCGGCGTAGAACTGCACCTTGTCCGGACGCGCATCGGCCACGCGTTTCTGGATCAGTTCCAGGCTGGTGATGATCCCGGTCAGCAGATTGTTGAAGTCGTGGGCAATGCCTCCGGTGAGCTTGCCCAGCGCGTCCATTTTCTGCACTTGCAGCAGCTGCGATTCGGCACGCACGCGCTCGGCGACTTCCTTGGCCAGTTGTGTGGTGGTGTCGTCCAGCTGTGCCAGGTGCGAGCGTTCGCGGTGGCGATGCTCGGTGACGTCTTCGACGAATACCAGGCTGAGCTGCGGCGTGCGGTACGGCGAAATCTGCCACTCGGTTTCGCGAATCTCGCCCTGTACGCGCATGTTCAACGTGCCTTTCCAGCGCTCGCCATCGACCAGTCGCAGGCGCAACTCGTCGAGGATCGCGCCCTGGTCATCGTCGAAGCATTCGCTGAGGGTGTGCGGGTTGCGGTTGTCCTGAATCATTTGCGTGAAGGCATGGTTGCATTCATGCACTTTCAGGTTGGCATCGAGCACGGCAATCGGCGCCGAGACATTGACGAAAATCTCGCGGAACCGGGCCTCGCTCTCACGCAGCGCATTTTCGGTATCACGCACTCGCAGCAAAGTGCGCAGGGTCGCCAACAGCACGTCCGGGTCCACCGGGTGAATCAGGTAGGCATCGGCCCCGGCGTCCAGCCCGGTGATGATGTCGCCGGTCTGGATCGATGCGGCAGACACATGGATCACCGGCAGCAGCGCGGTATGCGCATCAGCCCGCAGAATGCGCACGATATCGAAACCGCTCATGTCCGGCAGATTGACGTCGAGGATCAGGGCGTCGAGCGCTTCGCTGGCGACCAGTGTCAGGCCTTCGCTGCCGGTACCGGCCTCCAGCACCTCATAGCCATGGCGCTCCAGACGCCGGCGCAAGGCGTAGCGAGTGGCGACGTTGTCGTCGACGATCAGCAGACGGATGTCACGTTTCATCGATATTCTCCAGAGCGAGCGCCAGTGGAATGATCACGAAAAAGGTCGAGCCGACCCCTGGCTTGCTGTCCATTCCGACCTCGCCGCCGAGCAGGGCGGCAAAGCGCTTGCACAGCGACAGGCCGAGACCGGTGCCGCGCAGGCGTTTCTGCAATGGCGAGTCGACCTGAGAAAAGTCCTCGAACAATGCACCATGCAGCTCCGGCGCGATACCGATGCCGGTGTCGCTGACGGCAAAACGTACTTTGTCCGCACCTTCCAGGCGCGCCGAGACCCGCACTTCGCCACGGGTGGTGAATTTCAGCGAGTTGGAAATGAAATTGCGCAGGATCTGCGCGAGTTTCTTGTCGTCGGTGTACAGGCGCGGCAATCCGACCGGCTCTTCGAAAATCAGATCAACCGCCGACGCATCGACGATCGGCCGGAACATGCCGCGCAACGCGCTGAACAGATCGAACATGTCGAACCACGCCGGAGAAATACTGATTCGTCCGGCTTCAATTTTCGCCAGATCGAGCAGGTCATCGACCATGTCGCTCAGTTCCCGGGCGGCGCTGCTGACGAACGCCACTTGTTTGTGCTGCTCGGGGCTGAGCGGGCCGTCGAGCTCGTCGGCGAGCAAACTGTTGACGCTCAGGATCGAACCCAGCGGCGTGCGGAACTCATGGCTCATGTACGACAGGAAACGGCTTTTCAGATCCGAAGCCTGGCGCAGTTGTTCGGCCTGGGTGTCGAGCTCGGCGTAAAGCGCGAGCACGCCCTGGTTGGTTTCGTCGAGTTCGTCGCGCAGGGCGGCGGTCTCGCTTTGCAACTGGGCGATCAGGGCAGCCTGCTCCGCCGCGTTCAGGGTGGGCGACTCAGCCATGGGCGGCCTCCAGGGCAACGACCAGCACCGTTACGTCGTCGCGTCCGCGACAGAAATCGCGGTGCAGGACGCTGGCTATCACGGCGGGATGGCGGTGCACCAGACCGGGGTAGTCTTGAAGATTCCAACGGGACTGCAGGCCGTCGCTGTACATGATCAATAGATGTCCGTTCACGTGAGCATAGTCAAAGGGCTGGGCTTTCCGGTATTGGCCGCCGACGATCCCCGGATGCGAGGCCAGCCCGCGCGACTTGTCGGCGCTGATCAGGCTGGCGCCGATGTTGCCCACGCCGGTATAGGTCAGGCCGTCGCGGGCGGCATTGAACTGCGCGAACGCGGCAGCACCACCGCGGCTGCCGATCATGTCGCGGTGCATGTCCTCCATCAGCAGCACCGGGCTGGCGAACGGGCTCTGGGCGAACACCTGTTCGCCGGCCTTGGCCGCCCGCTCGGCGTCTTCACCGTGGCCGAGGCCGTCGATGATCAGCGCACTGACGTTGGTACCGTTGTACGCCAGGTGCCAAGTGTCGCCGCACGCCGGATCGTTGTGCAGTGAGTGCTGGCTGACGCCGTAACGCAGGTCGGCTGACGGTCTGCGCGTGGATACAAACGCGCCAGCAGCACCGCGCCACGGGTGTCGGCATAAACGTCAAACACGTCGGTCTGGCGCGCCACGGCGCCCAGCCCGATGCCCTGGGTGCCACCGGTGGAAAAGCCATCGGTCAGGCACGCGTCCAGGTCAAAGCCTTGAGCGCGATCGACCGCAAGCATTTCGATGCCGAAGCCGCCGGTTCGCGGTAGCAGCCGCAGGTGAAACTCGCCACGGCTGGCATGCTTGAGCACATTACTGGCCAGTTCGGTGGCGACCAGCGCCACACGTCCGGCTTCGGTCGCATCGAAGCCATGTTGCTCGGCGAGCCGTTGCGCGGTGCGCCGGGCGTGGCCGATCTGGCTGCTGTCTTCGATCAGCAGCACCTGGGTCAGCGACCCAGCGATATTCATGTCCATCGGGTGATCGTTATTCGAGTGCCCTTGCCGGGCTCGGTGTCCAGTTCGAATTCATCGACCAGCCGTTTCGCGCCCGTAAGCCCCAGGCCCAGACCGCTGCCGGAGGTCCAGCCATCGGTCATCGCCAGTTTGATGTCGGGAATGCCCGGGCCTTCATCGCGAAAAGTCAGGCGCAGGCCGACACGTGCGTTTTCGTCGAGGATCTGCCAATCCATGTCGCCGCCACCGCCGTAGACCATGGTGTTGCGCGCCAGTTCTGAAACGGCCGTCACCAGTTTGGTCAGGTCGATCAGCCGCATGCCGCATTCGGTGGCCAGTTTGCGCGCCGTCTGCCGGGCGAGCACCACGTCCTGCTCGATGCTGATCGGTTGAGTACCGCTGCTGCGTACGGTCATTGTTGGCGTACTCGTTCCTGCAGCAGTTTCATTCCGCGCTCGACGTTCAGCGCGGTGCTGACGCCGGGCAGGGTCAGGCCGAGTTCGACCAGGGTAATTGCCACGGCGGGTTGCATGCCTACCAGCATGGTTTCGGCATCCATGATTTTTGACAGGCCGGAGATGGTGCCGATCATCCGCCCGATGAACGAGTCGACCATGTCCAGCGCCGAGATATCGATCAACACACCGCGCGCCGACGTCCTGCTGATGCGCTCGGACAGGTCGTCCTGCAGGGTCAGGGCCAGTTGGTCATGCATGTCGACCTGGATGGTGACGAGCAGAAAGTCGCCCATTTGAAGAATCGGAATACGCTCCATCGGCTCAGACCGCTTTGCCGAGGCTGATGCCCAGGCGGGTAAGCGCGAGTTTCAATGCATCGGCCAGATTGGCCTTGGTGACCACGCCTTGCAGGTCCAGACCCAGGTGCACGATGGTCTGGGCGATCTGCGGACGCACGCCGCTGATGATGCAGTCGGCGCCCATCAGGCGAATCGCGGTCACGGTTTTCAGCAGGTGTTGCGCGACCAGGGTATCCACGGTGGGGACGCCGGTGATGTCGATGATGGCGATTTCCGAACCGGTGTCGACGATGCGTTGCAGCAGGGATTCCATCACCACCTGGGTGCGTTGCGAGTCCAGGGTGCCGATCATCGGCAGCGCCAGCACGCCATCCCACAGTTTGACCACTGGCGTGGAGAGCTCCAGCAATTCTTCCTGTTGACGTTTGATCACCGCTTCGCGGGACTTCTGGAAGGTACGGATGGTGTGCATGCCGAAGGCGTCGAACAGTTCGGAAATCTCCCAGAGTTGTTCGGCCAGCAGTGCCGGTTGTTCGCGATAGTGACTTTGCAGCAAGGCAAACAGCGGGCCTTTGAGCGCAAAAATGAAGCTGGCGGTCTGTTGCGAATCCTGACCGAGCAGGGCGCGGCTGTGGGAAAGCTTTTCGAGGAACTGGCGGGTGGCTTCCCAACCCGGCGCATTGATGTGGGTGCCGTTGTCATCCTGCAAGCCATTGATCACCAGTTGCAGGAATTCGCTGGTCTGTTGTTGCAGGTCATGGTCCTTGAGGTTGCGGGTGGCGCCGCTGGCTTCCAGGCCGTTGATCCATTCGCTCAGCAGTTGGGATTGTTTGTTTTTCATCGCATCGAATGTGCTGTTCTGCAGTGCTGCCATGTGCCTGTTGCTCCGTAGCGTATGGGGGCCGGTTCTGTAAAAAGTGACCGGTGCGAACTCAGTGACCTTTGCCGTTCAAAATAGTTGTTCGGTTGCGCAAGGATATTTTTGATCTGGCGCAAGAAAGGCCCCGGTAACTGTAGTCGGCGCCTCTGAAACCAGCGATGTTTTGAACGTTGGCACTGTAGCGGCTTCGAACATTCAGGGGCGGCGGGTTTGAGTCGCGCCAGCATTGAAAAAACGAGGTGGCTATGAACGAGCAATCGCAACACCAGCAGCAACCGGGTGCCGAACCGATCAATCGCAACGACCCGGCCATCGACCCGCAAGTGCCGGGACAGAGCTCACCCATCCCGCCGAAGGGCGAGGGCGAGCAAGTCCAGAGCGCTGACCCTGCGGTGGACCAGAAGAACAAACACACCGACAACGACAACGAGTTCAGCCCCGGTTTCGAACCTGAGCCCGATCGTCCGAAGCCCGGCGAAGAAACCGATGCCGACATCGATACTGACGGCGGTTGATCACGCTGAAATGACAAAAGGCCGCATTAATCAATGCGGCCTTTCGTTGTACAGCGCCCGGGTTACTTGCTTGGGTGCTTGGCCTGCAACTCTTTGGCGGCCGCCAGGTGTTTTTCCAGCGCCGGCAACATCTTCTGCGCGAAGGCTTTCAATTCCGTGGCGCCCTTGACCTTGTCGTCGGTCACCGTGTTCGCTTCTTTCTTGAACAATTCGATGGTTTCTTCGTGGGCTTTGACCTGGTTGTTGGCGTAGGCCGCATCGAAGGATTCGTCACGCATGTCGAGGATCTTCTCCTTGGCCTGCTTGACCAGGGTGGTGCTGTCCGGCACCTCGATGTCATTGGCCTTGGCGATGCTCGCCAGTTCGTCGTTGGCCTTGCCGTGGTCGGTGATCATCATGTTGGCGAAGGCCTTGATGTCGGCCGACTGGCTTTTTTCCAGGGCCAGGCGGCTGGTCTCGATCTCTGCAATGCCACCGGCTGCGGCATTGTCGACGAAACTGTTGGAAGTGGCGGCAAAGGCACTGCCCATGCCGCTGCTCAACGCGACAGCGAGAACGAGGTGACGCAGGTTGAATCCGTCCATTGGTATTTCTCCACACAGGTTTTTGTTGACGTTATGTAATGGAGGCAATGGCGCAGGCAAAGGTTTGATCGCGTTTACGACAGGGCGACGAACGGCCACCGCTGGTCTGACAGGTGGTCGACAGAACCCCTCAACCGAGGCCATTCTGATACGGGCTGACGCATCGGTCGCGTTGGCTGCCGATCAACTGACGGAGGTGTTCCATGCCGGTTCCCCATGACCTGTTTCAGGACTTGAGCTGCACGAAGGAAGAGATCCAGCAAAAACGCACCCAGGATCCACGACTGGATTCACTGATCAACAAGTATTCCCAGGCTGACGCCGACGTGGTCAAGGCCGAAACGGCCACCTCGGACGCCCCCAGCGACGACGCACTGAAAAAACTCAAAGAGAAGCGTCTGAAGGTCAAGGACGAAATAGTCAGCCATTTGCAGGCGCCGTCCTGATCCCCGGATGATCCGCCGACCCACGGTTGCGGATTGACTGGAACGACAACCACCCTCGGCACCTCGAATGTACAGAGTCTTCATTTAGCGACTCTTTGCGAGGTGCCTCATGAACACACCCAGATTCCCCAGTGAAGAGCAGGGCGGTTTCGACCCGGTTCCCACGCATCCTGAGCCCAACAGCCCGGCGCACACCACCACTTTTCCCGAAGAGCCGGACGAAGATCTCCCTGAAGACGAAGATCCGGACACGTTCGACCGATCCGGCAATTGACAGGCCCTAAGCGCTGGCAAGCCGGTTATCGCAGGGGATGTGTCTTTCAGTGGCGTCGGGACATTTGCCACTTGGCAGCACAAGCGTGCCGCTCGGGCGTTTCGCGGCTACAATGCGCGCCTTGACCGTGACCGCCTGACTAAAAAAACTATGTCCTTGCCCAAGCATCACCTGGAACTGCTCAGCCCCGCCCGTGACGTGGCCATCGCCCGTGAAGCCATCCTGCACGGCGCCGACGCCGTGTACATCGGTGGCCCGAGCTTCGGCGCGCGCCACAACGCCTGCAACGAAGTGAGTGAAATCGCCGGACTGGTGGAGTTTGCCCGCCGTTATCACGCGCGCATTTTCACCACCATCAACACCATTCTGCACGACAACGAACTGGAGCCGGCCCGCCAGCTGATCCACCAGTTGTACGACGCCGGCGTCGACGCGCTGATCGTTCAGGATCTGGGCGTAATGGAGCTGGACATTCCGCCGATCGAGCTGCATGCCAGTACCCAGACTGACATCCGCACCCTGGAGCGGGCGAAGTTCCTTGATCAGGCCGGTTTCTCGCAACTGGTGCTGGCCCGTGAGCTGAACCTGAAAGAAATCCGCGCCATCGCCGATGAAACCGATGCTGCCATCGAGTTCTTCATCCACGGCGCCCTGTGCGTGGCGTTCTCCGGGCAGTGCAACATTTCCCACGCGCAGACCGGGCGCAGCGCCAACCGTGGCGACTGCTCCCAGGCCTGCCGTCTGCCGTACACCCTCAAAGACGAAAAGGGTGGCGTGATCGCCTACGAAAAACACCTGCTGTCGATGAAGGACAACAACCAGAGCGCCAACATCCGCGCGCTGGTCGAGGCCGGTGTGCGCTCGTTCAAGATCGAAGGTCGTTACAAGGACATGGGCTATGTGAAGAACATCACGGCCTATTACCGCCAGCGTCTCGACGATGTGCTCGAAGACCGTCCGGATCTGGCCCGCGCTTCCAGCGGCCGCACCGCGCATTTCTTCCTGCCGGACCCGGAAAAGACCTTCCACCGTGGCAGCACCGACTACTTCGTCACTGATCGCAAGATCGACATCGGCGCGTTCGACTCGCCAACCTTCACCGGCCTGCCAGTGGGCACCGTCGAGAAAGTCGGCAAGCGTGACATGCAGGTGGTGACGCAGGAGCCGCTGTCCAACGGCGATGGCCTCAACGTGCTGGTCAAGCGTGAAGTGGTGGGTTTCCGCGCCAACATCGCCGAGCCGAAAGGCGAGTTCGAAGAAGACGGCGAGAAGCGCTACCGCTACCGCGTCGAGCCGAACGAAATGCCCGAAGGCCTGTACAAGCTGCGCCCGAACCATCCGCTGAACCGCAACCTCGACCACAACTGGCAACAGGCACTGCTGAAGACCTCTGCCGAACGCCGCGTGGCCCTGAGCTGGGTGGCGCGTCTGCGTGAAGAGCAGCTGGAACTGACCGCCACCAGTGAAGAGGGCATCAGTGCCAGCGTGACCCTGAACGGTCCGTTCGGGGTGGCCAACAAACCGGAGCAGGCGCTGGAGCAATTGCAGGATCTGCTCGGCCAGCTCGGCACTACCCAATATCACGCCATCGACGTGAAACTGGACGCACCGCAGGCATTCTTCATTCCGAACTCGCAGCTCAAAGCCCTGCGTCGTGAAGTCATCGAAGCGCTGACCGCCGCCCGCGTTGCGGCGCACCCGCGTGGCAGCCGCAAGGCCGAAACCACGCCGCCGCCGGTGTACCCGGAGTCGCACCTGTCGTTCCTGGCCAACGTCTACAACCAGAAGGCCCGCGACTTCTATCACCGTCACGGCGTGAAGCTGATCGATGCGGCTTACGAGGCGCACGAAGAGGCCGGTGAAGTGCCGGTGATGATCACCAAGCACTGCCTGCGTTTCTCGTTCAACCTGTGCCCGAAACAGGCCAAGGGCGTGACCGGCGTGCGCACCAAAGTCGCGCCGATGCAGCTGATTCACGGCGACGAAGTGCTGACCCTGAAGTTCGACTGCAAGCCGTGCGAGATGCACATCATCGGCAAGATGAAAGGCCACATCCTCAACATGCCGCAGCCGGGCAGCGTGGTGGGCCACATCAGCCCTGAAGACCTGCTGAAAACCATCCCGCGCGCGCCACACTGAGTGACGGGCGGGCGTGGCACTACGCTGTCACGCCTGCTCGGGCTCGCGCTCCGCGAGGTCTTCGAGCAAGTCGGCTGATGGTACAAAAAACAAACCTCCGGTGACTGCGGTGCTGAAGTCCAGCAAACGGTCGTAGTTGCCGACGGGTTTGCCGACAAACATGTTCTCCAGCATCTGCTCGATCGGTTCCGGCGAGCGCGCGTAACCGATGAAATAAGTGCCGAACTCGCCAGCCCCCGGGCGACCGAACGGCATGTTGTCGCGCAGGATCTTCTGCTCCTGGCCGTCCTTGGTGATGGTGGTCAGGGCGCTGTGGGAGTTGCTCGGCTTGACCTCCTCACCGAGTTCGATGTCAGCCAGTTTGGTGCGGCCGATCACCTTCTCCTGAGCCTCGACGCTCAGCGCATTCCACGCCTGCATCTTGTGCAGGTACTTCTGCACCAGCACATAGCTGCCGGATTCGAACGCCGGATCTTCGTTGCCGATCAGTGTGAAGTGATCGGCCTTGCGGCCCACCGGGTTCTCGGTGCCATCAACGAAACCGATGATGCTGCGCATGTCGAAGTAGCGGAAACCCTGCACCTCATCGACGACCGTGATTGCGTCGTTGAGTGCGCTGCACAGCTGCGTGGCCAGTTCGAAACACAGGTCCATCTGCTCGGCACGGATGTGCAGCAGAATGTCCCCCGGCGTCGCCACCGCACGGCGACCCTCGACGCCGAACTCACGAAACGGATGCAGCGAGGCCGGGCGCGGGCTGCCGAACAGCGAGTCCCAGGCGCTGGCGCTGAACCCGCAGACACACGACAGGTTGCCGTTGGGCACGCGTTTGCCGACCGAACGGGTGAGGGCGGCGATGTCGCCGCACCAGCCGCGCACCTGACTGGCGGCGTCGTTCCCGGGCAGCAACGTGGCGACGATGAAGATCGCGCTGCTGGTGATGGGGTTGCAGATCGCTTGCGGCTCGGGGGTATCCATTGCTGAGGTCATCGTCGGTTCCATATGCGCGGGGCCAAGGTCGGCGCTCAGTATGAAACCAAAAACGTTTCATCGGTATCTCAGAAACGCTCCAGTCGATAGGCCTCCTGTGCCGGCAAGCCAGCGTTTGCCGAAGGGGATACCAGCTGCGCGACCATTTGCGCCGTCACCGCCGCCTGCGTCAGCCCCAGATGCTGATGGCCGAAGGCAAGCAGCACCTTGCCGTCGCAAACCTGGTCGATGACCGGCAGCGAGTCCGGCAGCGACGGACGAAAGCCCATCCACGGCGTCGCGTCTTCAGCGTTCAAATCATGGCGGAACAAACCTTTGCTCAAGCGATGCAATTGCCAGGCGCGCTGCATGAACGGCGGGCGCTGCAGGCCGGCGAACTCCACCGTACCGGCCAGGCGCAGGCCGCCGGTCATCGGCGTCATGATGAACTTGCGCTCCAGTGACGTGACCGCAAACGGCAGGCGCCCGTGCTCGTGCGGCAACATCAGGTGATAGCCGCGCTCGGTGTCCAGCGGCACCTGCTTGCCGGTCAGCGCGGCGGTGAGCTTTGCCGAATGCGCACCACAGGCGATCAGCACCTGCCGCGCGCTGAAACGCCCCTGATCGGTAAGCAACGACACGCCATGCGCCTGCAACTTGCCGCCCTGAACGTCCTGCTGAATGAACTGCACGCCGGCCGTTTTCGCCGCACTCACCAGTTCACACACCACCTGATACGGATCGAGAAAATGCCCGGTGCGCGGGTAGAACAACCCGCCCTGAATCTGTTCGCTGAGCTGCGGCGCGCGCTCCCTGACGACGTTGGCGGACCAGAAGTCCACCGGCACCTGCTGCTGACGCATGCGCGCCTGCAAGGCGTCGACGGCTTGTCGCGATTCGGCGCGCTCGAACACCAGCAGCGAGCCGTCCTCCTTGAGCAGGTCGGGGCGGGCGATGCTGTGCAGCAGGCGCTTCCAGGCGTCCAGACTGCTTTCGTTGAGCGCACGCAGGCCTGCGATGGTGCGCCGGAACGGCGCCGGACGCAGGTTCAGCAGCAGGCGGGTGAACCACGGCACGGCGCACGGCAGGTATTTCCAGTCCAGGCGCAGCGGGCCCATCGGGTCCATCAGCATCGCCGGCAGACGCTTGAGGATCGACGCGTCGGCAATCGGAAACACCTGCTCGGTGGCCAAGTGTCCGGCGTTGCCGAACGAGGCGCCATGACCGGGCGGCTGCTTGTCGATGACCACCACCCGTTTACCCTGACGCGCCAGTTGCAGAGCGCAGGCGACGCCGATGATGCCGGCACCGATCACGGCGATATCGGCGTGGTCCGCTGTGAGGTTGTCGGGCATGTTCAGGCTTCCCTCTGGCCATCGAGCAAGCGCCGCAAGTGCAGCGGATTTGCCTGTTGCAACGGTAGCGGCAGCAAACCGTCAGGAAAGTCCTGATAGCACACCGGACGCAGGAAACGCAGAATCGCCGCGGTGCCGACCGAGGTGCTGCGCGCGTCCGACGTCGCCGGGAACGGCCCGCCATGCACCATCGCATCGCACACTTCGACCCCGGTCGGCCAGCCGTTGACCAGCAGGCGTCCGGCCTTGCGTTCCAGTGTCGGCAACAAGGCCCGGGCGTGATCCAGATCGGCGTCATCCAAGTGCAGGGCGGCGGTCAATTGACCTTCGAGGTGCTCGCAGACCTGACGGATTTCATCGTCGTTGGCGCATTGTACGATCAGCGACGCGGCGCCGAAGATTTCACCTTGCAGGCGTGCGTCAGCGAGGAAGTCCTGCGCCTGAGTGAGGAACAACTGCGCTTGACACTGATTAGGGCCTTCAGCTGCAAGACCGCTCGCCAGGCGTTGTGCCTGCGGATGTTCGGCCAGCGCGCCGACGCCAGTTTCATACGCGCGGAAGATCCCTGGCGTGAGCATGGTCTGCGCGGGGCTGCGCTGGATCAGCTCGGCGGCAGCGGTGATGAAAGCGTCCAGCGCCGCCCCTTGGCGAGCGATGACCAACCCGGGATTGGTGCAGAACTGCCCGGCGCCCTGAGTCAGCGAGGCGACAAAGCCCTGCGCCAACGCCTCACCGCGAGCTGCAAGCGCTGCGGGAAACAACAACACTGGATTGATCGAACTCATTTCCGCGTACACCGGAATCGGTTCGGGCCGTGCCTGCGCCGCTCGGCTCAAGGCAAGGCCGCCACTGCGCGAGCCGGTGAAGCCCACGGCCTTGATGCGCCAATCGCTGACCAGCGCAATCCCCACTTCATTGCCGGAACCGAACAGCAGGGAGAACACACCTTCGGGCAACGCGCACTTTTTCACGGCGCGAGCCAGCGCTTGGCCGACCAGTTCGCTTGTGCCGGGATGCGCGCTGTGCGCCTTGACGATCACCGGGCAACCGGCGGCCAGCGCCGAAGCGGTGTCGCCGCCTGCCACGGAGAACGCCAGCGGAAAGTTGCTCGCACCAAACACGGCCACCGGCCCCAGCGCGATCTGCCGCTGGCGCAGATCCGCGCGTGGCAGTGGCTGACGTTGTGGTTGTGACTGATCGACACGAACGTCCAGCCATTCGCCAGCGCGGACGGTGCGGGCAAAAGTGCGCAATTGTCCGCAGGTGCGTCCGCGTTCGCCTTGAATCCGTGCGCGCGGCAGGCCGGTTTCGGCCACGGCGCGGTCAATCAGCGCATCACCGAGGGCTTCGATTTCATTGGCGATGGTTTCGAGAAATTCGGCGCGAGCACTGAGGGACGTCTCGCGATATGGATCAAACGCTTGCCACGCGAGTTCGCAGGCCTGGTCGACATGCTCGCTGCTGCCCCCGGCGTACGCGGGTTCCAGCACCGTATCGGTGGCGGGATTGATCGCACGGATCGCTTCACGGCTGCCGGCAATGCCTTGGCCGCCGATCAACATGTGGCCTGTCAGAGTCATGGCGCTTCCTTGATAAAAGAGGTGAGGCCCCGATATCGCACCGGGGCAGGGACTGCGATCAGGCGAGGTTCTGCTCGGCGGACCAGTTTTTGTACCACTGACGGAACAGCGCGTACTGGGTCTCGGCGTAACGACGCTGGGCATCGCTCAAGGCGTCGGTTTCGTTGAAGTGCAGGGCGTATTCGCGGTCGCCGTTGAGCACCATCAGGTGCTTGTAATACAGCACCAGATCGCAACCTTCATCGAACGACGACAGCACTGCCAGCGCTGCTTCCAGTTCGCGCGCCAGACGCCGGGCCTTGGCATCGCCCTTGGCCGCTTGTTTGCTCAGCGCCACCAGCTGCAGCACTTCGCGCGGCAAAGCGTTGCCGATGCCGGTGATCGCGCCGGTGGCGTTGCAGTTGACGAAACCGTGCACCACTTGCGTATCGACGCCGACCATCAGGGTCACGGCATCGTCCTGCGAGGTGATGTTCTCGGCGGCGTAGCGCAAGTCGGCGCCGCCGCCGAACTCCTTGAAGCCGATCAGGTTCGGATACTCGCGGCGCAGTTCGAAGAACAGCTCGGCGCGGGTGGCGAAGCCGTAGTAAGGGCTGTTGTAGATCACCGCCGGCAGGTTCGGTGCGGCCTTGAGGATCGCGGCGAAGTGGGCTTTTTGCGCAGTCGCCGAAGCACCACGGGACAGCACGCGTGGAATCACCATCAGGCCATGGGCGCCGACTTTTGCAGCGTGCGCGGCGTGGGACACCGCTTCACGGCTGTTGACCGCGCCAGTGCCGACGATGGTTGGTACCCCGGCGGCCACCAGCCGCGCCACGCCTTCCTGACGTTCGGCCTCGGTCAGCAACGGCCAGTCGCCCATCGAGCCGCAGTAAACCACCGCGCTCATGCCGATATCGATCAGTTCGCGACCTTTGGCGACCAAGGCGTCGAAGTCCGGTTTGCGTGCGGCGGTGCACGGGGTCATCAGCGCGGGAATGCAGCCAGTGAAGATGTTATCGCTCATTGTTGTAGCTCCTCGGGACATTCATTCAGATCGGTAAAAAAGCGGGGCAGGTCAGATGCCCCACGCGAAAGGGTCCTGCTCGTCGATCAGCAGGGTGGCGTCGGCGGTCATGTAGGCGCGCCCGGTGATGAACGGGCGCACGCGTTCGCCGTGCCATTCGAAGCGACCTTCGAACTGGCTGCCGGTGATGCTCGCTTGCGTCCAGACCTGGCCTTCGGCGAGTTTGCCGTCGGCGGCCAGGCACGCCAGTTTGGCGCTGGTGCCGGTGCCGCAAGGCGAGCGGTCGTAGGCTTTCCCGGGGCACATGACGAAGTTGCGGCTGTCGGCGTGGGCGTCGTCGGCAAACAGTTCGACGTGGTCGATCAGCGCGCCGTCCTCGCCATGAATGCCCTGGGCTTCCAGGGCCTTGAGCATCGCCCAGGTGTAATCAGTGAGGGCCTCGACGTTGCTCATCCGCAGGTCCTGGTCGTGTTCGGAAACCAGGAAAAACCAGTTGCCGCCCCAGGCGATATCGCCGAACACGCGACCGTAACCGGGCACGTCCACCGGCACCTGTTTGCGGTAGCGGTACGCCGGGACGTTGCCCAGGGTCACCGCGCCGTCCTCGTGCAGGGTCGCGCTGACCGGCCCGACCGGGGTGTCGATCGTGTGCACGCCCGGTTCGATGCGGCCCAGGTAATGCAGCGAGTTGACCAGGCCGATGGTGCCGTGGCCGCACATGCCGAGGTAACCGGCGTTGTTGAAGAAAATCACCCCGCAGGTGGCGTCCGGCGAGACCGGCGCGCAGTACAGCGCGCCGACCAGCACGTCGTTGCCGCGCGGTTCCAGCAGGCAGGCGCGGCGCCATTGGTCGTGGCCTTCGCGCAAGGCATCGCGCTGCTCGGCGATGCTGTTGCCGGGCAGGTCGGGGAAGCCTTTCATCACCAGACGCGTGGGTTCGCCGCCGGTGTGGGAGTCGATGATGTGCAGTCGTTTCATGAACGCGTCCCTTCAATGAATATCAGGCGTGCGCCGGGCGTTGGCCCGTTGCCGAACGGGTGGAGGATTCAGCGGCTTCACTTTCGTCGTCTTCGGTTTCCAGACGAATCAGGTGTGCCGGTACGCCGGTGGCCGCGCCCCAGTAGTAGATGCCCAGTGCACAGGCCGCGACGATCACGGTGTCGAACGGATGACTGAGCACGCCGATACCGCCGAAACTGCCGAGCTTGGAGAGGACGATGGTCACGGCGTAGAAGCCGATCAGCCACGCCGAAGAGCGCACTTGCTGGCCCAGATTCAGGTGCGCGGTCGGCACCATGCGCCCGCACAGCAGGTAGATCACGAACATCAGGATTTGCAGGCCGAGCAACCACGACACGGTGCCCCAACCCGACCAGTAGACGATCAGCGCGGCGATGATGAACGACAGTGGCCCGAGCACATTCATGCCCTTGACCCGGAATGGACGCGGCATGCCCGGCGCGCTGCGGCGCAGGGCGGCGACCGACACCGGAGCCACGGCGTAGCTCAAAACCAGCGCGGCGGAGACCACGTTGATCAGCGCTTCCCACGACGGGAACGGCAGGGTCCAGAACACCGACAGGCCAAAGGTCAGCCACAGCGCCGGGCGCGGGATGCCGGATTTTTCGTCGATGCGGGTGAAAATCTTGAAGAAGGTCCCGGTCTGCGCCCAGCCGTAGATCACTCGCGGCGTGGCATTCATGTAAATGTTGCCGCAACCGCTGGGCGAGATCACCGCGTCCGCCACCACCAGGTATGCCAGCCAGCCGACGCCCAGTGCCAACGCGATGTCGCGATACGGCAGGGCCAGTTCCTTGGCGACACCGGCCCAGCCATTGGCGAGCATTTCGGTCGGGATACCGCCGAGGAACGCGGTTTGCAGCAACACGTAAATCGCGGTGGACAGGAGCACCGACAGGATCAGCGCAATCGGAATCGTGCGTTGCGGATTCTTCACTTCACTGGCCACCGAAATGATCGGTGTCAGGCCCAGATACGCGAAGATCACCCCGCCGGCCGACACGGCCATTTCGATCCCGGACAGGCCGAACGGCGCAAAGCCGTGCACCTGGAAGTTGGCCGGTTTGAAGAAGCTGAACAGCACACCGATCACCAGCAGCGGCACGATGAACTTGAACACGCTGACCAGATTATTGGCCATGGCGAAGGTCTTCACGCTGCGGTAATTGAGCAGGAAAAACAGGCACAACAGCCCGAACTGCACGAACCAGCCAAGCACGGTCGGGTCGCTGGAGCCGACCTTGGTCAACTCGGGAAACCACGCTGCTGCATATTGCCGCGAGGCGACCACTTCGATCGCCACCAGGCTGGAAAACGCGATCAGCGTGATGAAGCCCATCAGGTAACCGAGCAGCGGGCCGTGGGAGTAAACCGGGTACCGCACCACGCCACCGGCACGGGGCAGCGCGGCGCCCAATTCGCAGTAGACAATGCCCAGCAGCAACACGGCGAAACCACCGAGCAGCCAGGAAAAAATCCCCGCCGGGCCGGCGATGGCGGACACGTGACTGGCGGCGAACAACCAGCCTGAACCGAAGATCGCCCCCAGTCCGATGAACGTGAGGTCTATCAGTGAAAGTTGTTTCTTGAACTTGCCTTGGCCTGTCATAGCGTCGCCTTCTTGTTGGTTGTTGGAGGGGCGTGCAGTGGCGCTACAGTGAACTTGTCAGGCGCTGCGCGATTGATGTTTTTTGCCGGTGTCGATGACGAAATCAGCACAATGGCCCACGGCAAAGGCCCGGCTCGACAGGCTGCCAGCCATCGGGCAATCTGCGCGCAAGCCAATGCGCACAGTGGGGAGTGACAGTCATGACGCAGAATGCGTTTGCGATCCTGAGCCAGCAGAACGAGGCGAGCCGACCGCAATGCCTCGACGATCTGCTCGCCAGCATGGCGCTGCTGTTACCCATGCTGGATGTGATTCCCAACGCGGCAATCTTCATCAAGGATCCGCAGGCGCGCTACGTCATGGCTAACCAGACGCTGGTGCAGCGCTGCGGTTTGAAAGACCTGCGACCGTTACTCGGCAAGACCAGCGCCGAAGTGTTTCCGGCGCAACTTGGCCCGGGCTACACCGAGCAGGATCGGCGCGTGCTGGAAGAGGGATTGGTGCTGGAGGATCAGCTGGAGCTGCATTTGTACGGCAGCCGCGAACCCGGCTGGTGCCTGACCCACAAGCGTCCGCTGTACGATCGTGATAACCGGATCATTGGCCTGGCGGGCATTTCCGTCGACCTGCAAACCGCCAGCGAAACCCATCCGGCGTATCAGCGTCTGGCGGCGGTGGACGAGTACATTCGGGCGAACTTCAATCAGCGCGTCAGCCTGAGCGAACTGACGCGCATCGCCGGTATTTCAGTGGCGCAACTGGAGCGTTACTGCAAACGGGTGTTCCACCTGACGCCGCGGCAGATGATCCAGAAAGTGCGTCTTGAGCACGCGCATCGGCTGTTGCACGGCGAGTTGCCGATCACCGAGGTGGCGCTGCAGTGCGGCTATACCGACCACAGCGCCTTCACCCGGCAGTTCAAGGCCTCGACCGGATTCACCCCGCGCCAGTATCGATTGGCGACGGCGCAGTGAGGCTTGCCTGTCAGGCCTTGATCCAGCGCTGCCGGCTCCAGGCACTCAGCGAATCCACGCCCAGCACCAGAATCAGCATCGCCAGAATCACCGTACTGGCCTGCGCTTCCTGAAACAGGCTGAGGCTGACATACAGCATCTGCCCCAAACCACCGGCCCCGACGAAGCCCAGCACGCTGGCCATGCGGATGTTGTTTTCCCAGCGATACAGGCAATAGGCGAGCAATTGCGGGGCGAGGTTGGGCAGGGTGCCGTAGCAGAAGGCGAGCACGGGATTGCCGCCTTGCAAACGGATCGCTTCGGCCGGTTCCGGCGGGGTATTTTCCAGCGCTTCGGCGAACAGTCGACCGAGCACGCCAGTGGTGTGCAAGGCCAGCGCCAGAGTGCCGGCATTCGGCCCGAGGCCGGCGGCGAGCACCATCAGCGCCGCCCACACCAGTTCCGGAATCGCCCGCAAACCATTGAGCAACAGGCGCGAAGCGCTTTGCAACGGCCAGCCGAAACGCCCGGCCGCAGGCAGCGCGAGGAGAATGCCGAACACGGCCGCGAGCAGGGTGCCGAGGGCCGACATGGCGAGGGTTTCCAGCGCGCCCTTGAGGATCGCCTGCAAATGCGAGGCGCTCAGGTCCGGGCTGAGAAAGCGCTGCGCGTAGGTACCCATCTGCTTGAGGCTGGTGGCGCTGCCCAGTTCGCCGAGATCGAGTTCGAGGTAGCCGAACGAGGCGATCACCGCGACGCCGATGCCGACCACCAGCAGCAGATTGATCAGACGATTCATGTCAGCCTCCAGCGCAGCAGGCGACTGAGTTGGTCGGCGCCGAGCACCAGAATCAGGAACGTCAGCAACATGCTCGCCACTTCACCGCTGGCGAACATGCGCAGCGACAGGTCGATCTGCTGGCCGAGGCCACCAGCGCCGACAAACCCCATCACCACCGAGGCACGAATCGCGCACTCCCAGCGATACACCGTGTACGACAGCAACTCGGCCGCGACATTCGGCAGAATCCCGTAGGCGAACGCCGCGAGTCGTCCGCTGCCGGCCTGCATCAAGGCGTGCGCCGGGCGTTGGTCGGTGGACTCGAAAATCTCCGCGTAGACCTTGCCGAGCATGCCGCTGTAGGTGATCGCGATCGCCAGTACACCCGCCGCCGGGCCGAGGCCCACGGCACGCACGAACAGCAGCGCCCAAACGATTTCCGGCACGCTGCGCAAGAAGATCAGCAGTCCGCGCACCGGCCAGCGCAGCAAGCGCCCGAGCCGACTGGGAATGCCGCTGCGGGACGCCGCCGACAACGACAGCGCGCGGCTGGCAATCAGGCTGGCCGGCACCGCCAGCAGCAACGCCAACGCCATGCCGGCGGTGGCGATGGCCAGGGTTTGCAGGGTGGCCTTGAGCAGTAACTGGAGAAAATCGTGGTCGTGCGCCGGAGGCCAGAACCCGGAGATAAAGCGGCCCATTTCGGTCTGGCTGTCGCTGTGCAGCAGCACGCCAAGGTCCAGTTCGCTGAGCTGGATGCCCGGCCACAGCAGGGCAATCGCCAGCAGGGTCAGCAGCAGTCGCGGTGCAGCGGCCGGGTCGCGGGAATCAGCCGTCAGCATCGCGGGATCTGCACAATCAGCGGCGCACTCGGCGTCGTCGGGCTTTGCAATTGCTCATTGGCGTACAGCGTGTCGAGCATTTCGCGGCTGACCTGCTCGGCCGGGCTGTCAAACAGGATCTGGCCGTCGCGCAAGCCGATGATGCGCGGAAAGTGTGCCAGCGCCAGTTCCACCGCATGCAGACTCGCCACCAGCGTGACGTTATGCGCCCGCGCGTGCTGCGAGAGGATCGACAGGGTGTGCCCGGCGAGCACCGGGTCCATCGCCGACACCGGTTCGTCCGCCAGCAGAATCTCCGGTGCCTGATACAGCACCCGGGCAATCCCCACTCGCTGCAGTTGGCCGCCGGACAATTGCTGGCAGTAAGCGAAGAGTTTGTCGCCCAGATCCAGCCGGGCGAGGGCGGCACGGGCACCGGGAATATCCGTCGGATGCAGCAGATTGAGCAGGCTCTTGCCCACACTCCACTGCCCGAGTTTGCCGGCCAGCACCGCCGTCACCACGCGTTGGCGCGGCGGCAGCGGGGGTGCTTGGTGCACCAGGCCGATGCGCGCACGCAGGCGTTGCCGTTGACGGGCGGGGAGGTGCCAGGGGCGTTCACCGAGCACCTCGATTTCACCGCTGCTGGGGCGTAACGCGGTGGCAAGCAGGTTCAACAGGCTGGATTTACCGGCCCCGGACGGACCGATGATCGCCACCTGTTCACCCACCGCAATCTGCAAATCGACGCCACGTAGCGCATCGACCCCATTGGCGTGGTGCAGGCGGCCTTGTTTGAGGCTCAGGGTCATTTCAACAGATCGGCGGCGCGAGCAGCTTCCTCGATGCCCTTGTAGTTCTCGGGCTTGGTGTCGATGAAACGGCTGGCCGCCTGCAGATCAAGAATCTTCTTCTGCTCCGGGTTGGCCGGGTCGAGGTCGAGGAAGGCTTTCTTGATCTTCGCCGCCAGCGCCGGGTCGAGGGTGCCGCGCACGGTCCAGTTGTAATCGAAGTAGGCCGGGGTCGTGGCGAACACGTGCACCTTGCTGGTATCGACCTTGCCGGCGTCCACCAGTTTCTGCCAGACGCTGGCGTTCAACACACCGGCATCGACCTTGCCGGCCTGGACCCAGGCGACGGTGGCGTCGTGCGCACCGGAGTAGGCGACACGGCTGAAATAGGCTTCAGGCTTGATGTTGTCGTTCTTCAGCATGAAGTAACGCGGCATCAGGCTGCCGGAGGTCGACGACACCGAGCCGAAGGCAAAGGTCTTGCCCTTGAGGTCGGCCAGGCTCTTCACGTTCGGGTCGGCAGTGATGAACTTGCTGGTGAACTGCGCATCCTGCTCGCGCTGCACCAGCGGAATCACCGGGGTGGTGGCGTCGGTCTTCAGGCGTGCCTGAACGAAGGTGAAACCGCCCAGCCAGGCCATGTCGAGGCGATCGGTCGCCAACGCTTCAACCACTGCCGGGTAGTCGGCCACCGGTACGAACTGCACTTTCATGCCCAGTTGCTGCTCCAGATAGGCCCCCAGCGGTTCGAATTTGCGCAGCAATTCGGTCGGGGCTTCATCGGGAATTGCACTGACCCGCAACACATCGGCGGCATGCGCCACCAAAGCAGAAAAAGACAGGGCCAGACCAGCAGTCAGTGCCAGGGTTCGTTTGAGCATGGAAATCTCCGTTTCATGAGCGTCGCATTCTAAGCGCCACCGGGCGCGGTGTCGCGCCCGGGCGCTCAATCAGGTTAGACGAAACGGCGAGGTTATACGCAGCCGCGCCGTGAAAGGCCAGCGCGCTTGTCCGGTGATGTTTTGCTCCACATTTCCTGCAGCCCACTGCCGCTGTCACCACGAAAACACCTGTAGGAGCTGTCGAGTGAAACGAGGCTGCGATCTTTACATTTCGATTGAAGATCAAAAGATCGCAGCGTGCCGCAGCTCCTACACGGGGATTCTGGCAATCACCTTGATCTCGAATTGAAACCCGGCCAGCCAGGTCACGCCGACCGCGGTAATCGTCGGATACGGCGCGCTGCCCCAGAATTCCGGGACCACGGCCCAGATGGTTTCGAAGGTCGCTTGCGGATCGATCATGAACACCGTGACGTCCACCGCATCGGCGAAGCTGCAACCGGCGGCCTCGAGGATCGCATTGAGGTTGTTGAAGGCCAGGCGTACCTGGTCCTGCAGATCCGGCTCCGGCGAACCGTCTTCACGACTGCCGACTTGCCCGGAGACGAACAGAAAACCGTTGGAACGAATGGCCGGTGAATAACGATGACGCTCGTAAAGCGCATGGCGGGCAGGCGGGAAAACAACGTCGCGTTGGGTCATGGGTGTCTCCATCATTATTTGGTGATTGTTGATGGAGTGACTTTAGGGGCTTGCGCAGGGGTGATAAACGCGCAACCTTGGCGTTCACTGTTTGCATTTTCCAAACAATCAGAGGGCGCGAAGTGGACCGTTTCGATGCAATGCAGGCGTTCGCCCGGGTGGTCGAGGCGGGCAGTTTCACCAAGGCCGCCGAGACCTTGCACATGAGCAAGACCACGGTGACGCAACTGGTGCAGCAGTTGGAGGCACGCCTGCGGGTCAAGTTGCTCAACCGCACCACGCGCAAGGTCAACGTCACGGCCGACGGTGCGATCTATTACGAGCGAGTGATCAAACTGTTGGCCGACATGGACGACGCCGAAACCAGTCTGTCCGGCGCCTCGGCATTGCCCAGAGGGCGCTTGCGCGTCGATGTGCCGAGCCCGCTGGCGAGACTGATTCTGCTGCCGGCATTGCCTGAGTTTCATGCGCGTTATCCGGATATCCAGATCGACATGGGTGTCAGTGACCGCATCGTCGACATCATCGATGAGAATGTCGATTGCGTGGTGCGCGGCGGTGAATTGCTCGATCAGTCACTGATGGCCCGGCGGGTGGCCGACCTGCAGCTCGGGGTCTTCGCCGCGCCGAGTTACCTGGCCCGCGCCGGCACGCCGCAGCATCCCCGCGAGCTGGAGGACTCCCATCATCGGGTGGTCGGCTTTCTTTGGGCGCGCACCGGCAAACCCGTGCCTTACGCCTTGCGCAATGGCAGCGAACACCTGCAGATCAAGGGTCGCCACGTATTGGCCGTCGATGACGGTAACGCCTACCTTGCGGCAGGGCTGGCCGGCATGGGCGTGCTGTGGTTGCCCCGGTACATGTCGCACGCGCATCAGGCTCGGGGTGAGTTGGTGCCGCTGTTCGAGGACTGGCAACTCGAGCCGATGCCGCTCTACGTGGCGTACCCGCCGAACCGGCATGTCAGCCTGAAACTGCGGGTGTTCATTGACTGGATCGTCGAGCTGATGGCGCAACATGCGCCGCTCATGGCTCGCCAAGTTGATTGATCAGCCATTCACTGAAGCCTCGCGCCATCGGGTCATTCTCGCTGTCGCGATGGGTCAGCAGCGCCCAGTTCGGGCCACGAATGGTTTGCTCCACCAGGGGCTGCAACAGTCCGTTTTGCTGCGCCTGTTGGCTGAGCAACTGACTGACCAGCGCGATCCCCAACCCTGCCGCAGCGGCATCGAGCAACAAGCCCGGATCGGAAAAATTCAGCCCCTGATCTTGCTGCCCGACATCGACCCCGGCTTCCACTGCCCAATGGCTCCAGTCCATTTCCCGTTCACCGTGCAGTGTTGTGCGCTGCGCAGCGGGCTGGGCGAGGACGCTAGGGTGACACGCCGGGAACAGGCGGTCGGCATGCAGCACTTTGAAGCTGCATTCGGCCTGCGAACTGATGTCGTCACGCACCGCCAGATCGATGGTTTGCGTGGCCATGTCCGGCACTTCATCGGTGCTGTAGATCCACAGGTCCACCTCTGGATATCGAGCGCGAAAATCCGCCAGACGCGGCAACAACCAATGTCGGGCGAAGGCTGGCGTGGTGTTGAGCACCAGTTGATTGGGCTTCTGATATTGCCCCAGACGCCGGATACCGACCGCCAGTTGCTGCAACATCGCCTGAGTGGTGCTGAGCAAATCGTGGCCGGCATCGGTCAGCGCGACGCTGCGTCCGTTGCGAAAAAACAGCGGCTGTTCAAGGTACGCCTCAAGGCTGCGGATCTGCTGGCTGATTGCCGATTGGGTGAGGTGCAACTCATCGGCAGCCTTGTGAAAACTGCCGAGGCGCGCCGCCGCTTCGAAGCCGCGCAGGGAGCTGAGCGGTGGCCAGTGTTTGAGCATATCGATAAGTTCCTCTAATCAGTTCTGCGCAAAATCCATCGTTTGTTTGCCTGTTTGCGCGTCCGTAGCATGGTCGGCGTGAACACATTGGCTTAACTTACGAGGCTTATCATGCAGCACAATGACAATAAAAACAGCGCTTGGATGATGCCGGCGGAGTGGGCCACCCACGCTGCCACCTGGATGGTCTGGCCGCACAACCAGGCGCTGTGGGAATCGGGATGGCGTGTGACTTTGCCGCGGGTGCAAGAGGATTTCGCTCGAGTCGCGAATGCCATTGCCCGTTTCGAGCCGGTGAAAATGGTCGTCGATCCGTCGGCGCTGGCGAGTGCCAAAGCGCTGTGCGGGCCGAACATCGAGCTGATCCCGCTGGCGGTCAACGACAGCTGGTGCCGCGACTCTGGCCCGAGCTTTGTCTGCCACCCACAGCAAGGGCTGGCCGGTGTCAGCTGGCGCTTCAACGCCTGGGGCGGCAAGTCGGCGCACGAGCTGGACGAAAGCCTGGCACGCCGCGCACTCAATCATCTGGGGCTGGAATGCTTCGGCACGCCGCTGAGCAACGAAGGCGGGGCGATTCACGTTGACGGCGAGGGGACGCTGATCACCACCGAGTCGGTGCTGCTCAACCCCAATCGCAACCCGGACATCGGCAAGGCTGAAATGGAAGAAATCTTCAGTCGCTTGCTCGGCGTGAAGAAAACCATCTGGTTGCCGGGCGATCCTGATTACGTCACCGGCGACATGACTGACGGCCACGTCGATGGCGTCTGCGCCTTCGCCCGTCCCGGCGTGTTGCTGGTGGATGCCACCCATGACCAACGCTCGGTGTACGCCGAAGTGGTGCGCGAAAACCGCCGCGCTCTGGAGCTGGCGACCGACGCTCAGGGGCGCAAGTTCGAGCTGATCGAACTGTTCGAAGCCAGCGAAGCCGTGGATACCGAAGCCGAAGTGTTCTGCGCCTCTTACACCAATTTCTACATCGCCAACGGCGCGATCATCATGCCGGCTTACGGCATCGAGGCCGACGAGGCGGCGGCGAAAGTGCTGGCGCAGGCGTTCCCCGGACGCGAAGTGGTACCGGTGCGCATTAATCATCTGGCCCATGGCGGCGGCGGGGTGCATTGCATCACCCAGCAGCAACCCGCCTGGCCGGTGGAGGGTTGAACGATGAGCCATCTGACCGTCGCCACCACCCAGATGTCGTGTACCTGGGACCTGCCGCGCAACCTCGATCAGGCCGAGCAGTTGGTCCGCGACGCGGCCTTGAAGGGCGCGCAGGTGATCCTGTTGCAGGAGCTGTTCGCCACCCCGTATTTCTGCATCGAACAGAGCCACAAACATCTGGCGCTGGCCGAGGAGTATCGCGACAGCCGTGTACTGCAGCGTTTCGCCGCCCTGGCCAAAGAGCTGGGCGTGGTGCTGCCGCTGAGCTGGTTCGAAAAGGCTGGCAATGCCTACTTCAATTCGTTGAGCGTGGCCGATGCCGACGGGCGCCTGTCGGGGGTGTATCGCAAGACGCACATCCCCAACGCCATCGGCTATCAGGAGAAGGAATATTTCAGCCCCGGCGACAGTGGCTTCAAAGTCTGGGACAGCGCGTTCGGCCGCCTCGGCGTGGGCATCTGCTGGGATCAATGGTTTCCCGAGACCGCGCGTTGTCTGGCGCTGATGGGCGCTGAAGTGTTGCTGTTTCCCACGGCTATCGGCTCCGAGCCAGGTTGCGCGGCGCTGGATTCGCGCGATCACTGGCAGATGACCATGCGCGGCCATGCCGCCGCCAATCTGCTGCCGGTGGTGGCGGCCAACCGGGTCGGGCGAGAAGCGGCGAGCACCGATCAGTCGCTGCAGATGAGCTTCTACGGTTCGTCGTTCATCAGCGATCACAAGGGCCAATTGCTGGCCGAAGCCGACCGCGACAGCACTGGCGTGCTGGTGCACAGCCTCGATCTCGACGCGATGCGCGAAGAGCGCCTGAGCTGGGGCATTTACCGCGACCGGCGCCCGGACATGTATGGCGCGCTGCTCAGTCAGGACGGCCACCACCTCCACGCACGCTGGACCACTCAAGGGGTTTGAACATGGCTTCGCACCACCAACGACTGCTCGGTGTTCTGGGCTTGACATTGATTTGCGTGATCCCGTCGCTGCATGCCGAGGACAAAACCCTGCGGCTGTACAACTGGGCCGATTATTTTGCCGAAGACACCCTGAGCCGCTTCACCGCCGAAACCGGGATCAAGGTGATCTACGACGTCATGGACGGCAGTGAAACCCTCGAAGCGAAGCTGCTTTCAGGTGGCAGCGGCTATGACCTGATTTTCCCCGGCGACACCGTGGCCGAGCGCCTGATGCGTGCCGGCAGCCTGATGCCGCTGGATCAATCGAAGCTGACAGCGCTGGCCGACATCGAGCCCGGTTTGCAGAAACTGCGCAGCCATTACGAACACTCCAGCCAGGCCACCGTGCCCTATACCTGGGGCACCATCGGCCTGACTTACAACGCAGCGCAGATCAAACAGCGCATGGCCGATGCACCCGTCAATAGCCTGGACATGCTGTTCAAGCCGGAGCTGGCGGTGAAGTTTGCCGACTGCGGCGTTTCGCTGATCGATTCGCCGGACGAAGTGCTGGCAGTCGTGCTCAATTATCTGGGCCGTGATCCGCGCAGCGCGAAACCGGCGGATCTGGCAGCGGCCGGTGAGGTGCTGATGAAGCTGCGGCCTTACGTGCGCAAGTTCCAGTCGCAACCGGTGACCGATCTGGTCAATGGCAACCTGTGCCTGTCGCTGGGTTACAGCGGCGACATGACCCAGGCCCAGCGCACCTCGGACAGCGCTGGCAAGAGCACCCGCTTCGAGTACCGCATCCCGCGCGAAGGCACCACGGTGTGGATGGACACCATGGCGATTCCGGTCGATGCGCAGCACCCGGAATACGCCTACGCCTTCATCAACTTCGTGATGCGCCCGCAGAACATGGCGGCGATCAGTAATTTCACCGGTTACCCGACTTCCAACGCCAAGGCGCGGGGCAGCGTCGACGCGGCGATGCGCAATAACCCGGACATCTACCTCGACGAGGCAACCTATGCTCGATTGATCCCGGGCAAGGACATTCCCCAGGCCGATATGCGCGCCCGCATGCGCACCTGGACCAAATTCAAAACCGCCACCCACCCATGATTCAACGGTCGGCGCCCGGTCGCCGGCTCCTTTCAGGAAAGCCCGTTATGTCGACGCGTCGTGATTTCATCAAACAGGTATCGGTCGCTGCAGGCATCAGCGCCGCGATCATGGGCCTTGGCCTGGCACCCGGCAAACTGCTGGCGGCCAGCACGGGGGATTGGTTCATGCCCGACGAGGGCGACCCGCATGAGCGCGCCTTCATCGCTTTCGGCGCACAGGAGGCGATCTGGGAAGATTTCACCGCGGATGTGCAGGCGGCGCTGGGCCGGATTGCCCGCACCATTGCCCGTTATGAGCCAGTCACGGTGTTGTGTCGCAGTGGCGAACGCAGCCTCGCCGAAGAGTATTGCGGCACCGGCAACGTCACCTACGTGACCGCCGCGCTCGACGATATCTGGATGCGCGATATCGGCGCCAATTTCGTCATCGACGACAAGGGCGGACTCGGCGCCGTGGACTTCAATTTCAACGGTTGGGGCAACAAGCAGCGGCACAGCAAGGACGCGAAAATCGCTGCGCGAGTGGCCAGCGACGCGCAAGCGACGTACCTGCGCAGTGAATTGGTGGGCGAGGGCGGTGGCATCGAAGTCGACGGCCACGGCACCGGGATCATGACCGAGAGCAGCTGGATCAACAGCAACCGCAATCCCGGCTGGAGCAAGGCCGATGTCGAGGCCGAACTGAAGGAACGTCTGGGCCTGCGCAAAATCATCTGGCTGCCGGGGATCAAGGGCAAGGACATCACCGACGCCCACGTCGATTTCTATGCGCGGTTCGTCAGGCCCGGCGTGGTGATCGTCAACCTCGACACCGATCCGCAGTCCTATGATCACCAGGTCACGCTGGCGCACCTGGAAATTCTCAAGAAAGCCACCGACGCTGACGGTCGCCCGCTGCAGATCCACACGATTTCGCCGCCACTCAAACCGCGCAAGAGCAAGTTCAACCAGAACAACCCGGATTTCGCCGCCGGTTACATCAACTACTTCGTAATCAACGGCGCGATCATCGCCCCGGAATTCGGCGACAAGGCAGCTGATCAGAAGGCCTACGACTTGTTGTCCAAGCTGTACCCGGAACGCAAAGTCGAGCTGCTGAACATCGATGCGATCGCTGCCGGTGGCGGCGGGATTCACTGCGTGACCAGTCATCAGCCGCAAGCGTGATTGACTCTTTGGCCCATCAAGCCAACTATCGGCGCATAACAACATGACCGATGGACCAGACCTTGATCGAACGACGTCAATTCAGCGGAGGCATGAAGGGCAAAAACCTCCGCTATCTGAATGAGCAAGCCGCCGAGACCCGCATCACCCGCACCGGTTTTCTGTTGCTGGAGCATTTTTCGCTGCCGGCCTTCACCCAGGCGCTGGACACGATTATCACCGCCAATCTGTTGCGCGCCGGACTGTTCAGCTCGCGTACGTTCGGGCTGGGCGAGGGAGAGGTGATCAGCGACCTGGGGTTGGTGATTCGCCCGGATGCGCGGATTGACGCCGCCAGCCTTGCGGATCTGGACTTGCTGGTGGTGTGTGGCGGTTACCGCACTGAGCTGAAGGCCAGCGAAGAGTTGATCAGCCTGCTGCGCACGGCAGCGGAACGCGGTGCCAGTCTGGCTGGATTGTGGAACGGTGCGTGGTTTCTCGGGCGGGCCGGCCTGCTCGATGGTTACCGTTGCGCGATTCATCCGGAACACCGTCCGGCGCTCACGGAAATTGCCAAGGCCACTCAGGTCAGCAGCGAGCCTTATGTGATCGATCGCGACCGGCTCACGGCGTCGAGCCCCTCCGGCGCCTTCCACATGGCGCTGGACTGGATCAAGGGCCTGCACGGCAAGGCGCTGGTCGAGGGTATCGAGGACATTCTGGCGTTCGAGGAGTCGCGCTATCGGCGGATCAAACCGGATGAAAACCTCTGCGTCAGCGCACCGTTGCGCGAGGTGGTCAAACTGATGGACGCCAACCTCGAGGAGCCGCTGGAGCTGGAGCAACTGGCGGTGTACGCCGGGCGCTCGCGGCGCCAGTTGGAGCGTTTGTTCAAGGAGCAGTTGGGCACCACGCCGCAACGCTATTACCTGGAATTGCGCATCACTGAAGCCCGGCGCCTGTTGCAGCACACCGAGCTGTCGCAGATGGAAGTGCTGGTGGCCTGTGGTTTCGTTTCGCCGAGCCATTTCAGCAAATGCTACAGCGCGTTTTTCGGGTATCGACCGTCCAGGGAAAAACGCCTGGTCAAGTAGACCGAGGCGTTTTCTGCCTTCGGTCTCAGAGGTGATCGGCGTCGATCACTGCTTGGGCGAACGCCTGCGGATCTTCCTGCGGCAGGCTGTGGCCGATGCCGCCGTTGATCAGGCGGAACTGGTACTTGCCGGTGAAACGCTTGGCGTAATCCTCAGGCGCCGGGTGCGGCGCGCCGTTGGCATCGCCCTCAAGGGTGATGGTCGGCACGCTGATGGGTGGGGCGCTGGCGAGTTTCTGTTCCAGCGCTGCGTATCGCGGTTCGCCCTGCACCAGGCCCAGACGCCAGCGGTAGTTGAACACGGTGATCGCGACGTGATCGGGGTTCTCCAGCGCTTTGGCGCTGCGGTCGAACGTGGCGTCATCGAACGCCCACTTCGGCGAGGCGAGCTGCCAGATCAGTCTGGCGAAGTCGTGGGTGTTTTTCCGGTAGCCGTCACGGCCACGTTCAGTGGCGAAGTAGAACTGATACCACCATTGCAATTCGGCCTTGGGCGGCAATGGATTCTGCCCGGCAGCCTGATTGCCGATCAGGTAGCCGCTGACCGAGACCAATGCCTTGACCCGCTCCGGCCACAACGCCGAAACGATGTCCGCCGAACGCGCGCCCCAGTCGTAGCCACCGAGTACCGCTTGCTGGATATTCAGCGCATCCATGAAGTCGATCACGTCGCTGGCCAGCGCCGCAGGCTGCCCGTTGCGCAGTGTCTGGTCCGAGAGGAAATGCGTGTCGCCATAACCCCGCGCATACGGCATCAGCACCCGATAACCCTTGGCGGCCAGCAACGGCGCGACTTCGTCGTAACTGTGAATGTCGTACGGCCAACCGTGCAGCAGAATCACCACCGGCCCCTGCGCCGGACCGGTTTCGGCGTAGGCCACATCCAGCAGGCCGGCCTGCACATGCTTGAGCGGGCCGAACGGCGAGGGGGCGGCATAGCTGACGCCGGGGTTAGCGGGAACCGGCTGCGCGGCGGCGGCCATTGGCATTTGCGTCGCCGCCATCGCGCCGAACAGTGCCACGGCGAGGATGTTCATACGGTTGAATGCTGCGTTTTTCATGCTGAAGTCTCCTTGGCAAACCTGTCGGGGGCAGGTGCGGGCTGAACCCGGCAAACCTTGCAGGCATTGAAACGCCGGGACGTATCTGGCCCATGTCGAAAAAACGCGGTGATTCAAGTTCATGTATCGCCGGGGCGTCTGTACACACTGCGATACACAGCCGGTGTGTTTTGTACGGCCGTGTATTCAGCGGTGCGCACGATACACGGCGAGACCAAACCGGGGTTTTTCGACACATCGGCGCTACACCCGGCACTCACAGTGCAGGCCTTCACACCACCACTGTCGAGAGGGCAACTGCATGCAACGCACACTGATTCTGGCCACTGTGGCCGCACTGGTTTCATTCACCGGTCTGGCGCAGGCGGCGGAGGCTCAGGCCATGAGCTGGCAACAGGGCTTGAGCCGTACTGAGCTGATGCGTCAGGACCTGGGTGACGCGGATCGCGAGTTGATACAGGCACGTATCGATTTCGAGCCGGGTGTCACCGCGCCGCGGCATGCGCATCCCGGCGTCGAGGTGGCGCACGTGCTCAGCGGCACGCTGGAGTATCAACTGGAGGGGCGCCCGGCGGTCACGCTAAAAGCCGGGGACTCGCTGTTCATCCCGGCAGGTGTTGCTCATGTGGCGAGGAACGTCGGTCAGGACCAAGGCGTGGAACTGGCAACCTATGTGGTGAAAAAGGGTCAGCCGCTGCTGGAGCTGAAACCGTGATCGGGCTTATCTGGCGCGCAGCAACTTGCGGTAATCCACCGGCGAAATCCCGCGCGCCTGACGGAAGGAATGGCTGAAAGAACTGGCCTGCGAGTAACCCAGCATCAGGGCGATGTTCATGATGCTGGTCTCGGTGCGGCGCAGATAATGGTCGGCCAGTTCCATGCGCATGGTTTCCAGCACCTGATTGAAGTTTTCCCCTTCCGCCGCCAGTTTGCGTTGCAAGGTGCGCGGCGAAATCGCCAGCTGCCGGGCCAGGCTTTTCAGGCTGAAATCGCCGGTCGGCAACTGTTCGGTGAGCAAGGCACGCAAGCGGTCGGTCACGGAAAATGCCGGGTACGACAGACACAGCTGCCAGTCGGCCTCCAGCAGCATGCTGCGATGCATGCGCGGGTCGGCGCCCTGGATGCGTGACGAGAGGGTCGATTCGGCGAACACCAGCGCATTGCTCCCGGCTTCGAACTGCACCGGACAACCAAAAAACGCTTCGTAGAGTGCCGGCTCGCCGAGCGCCGGGTGCCTCATTCTGACCTCCAGCATCGGCGAGTTGCTGGCGATCAACCAGCGACCGAACGCCGCCCAGCCGGCCATTAACGTTTCCTGATGCAGGGCGCAGTAAGGCTCCAGTTCATTGATGCGCTGATCTTCGAGGGTCACGCGGCCGTCGCCGATGACGATCCGGGTCTGGCTGGACGGGCTGTCATAAACGATCTTGCCGAACCGCAGAATCATGTTCAGCGATTCGCCGAGCGTCGCACTGGTCATCAGCACGTAACCCAGTACGCCGTAGGTGCCGGGGCGCACGGCGGCGCCGACCAGCAGACCGAAATGCGGCAGGTCGCTGCTGCGCGCCGCCAGTTCCAGCAAGGTCCGCAGTTGGTGCATGGGAATGCGCACAATCGAATCGGACAACTGCTCGCGTGAGAGTCCGGTCTGTTGCAACAGCCAGTCGCTATCGCAACCGTGTTGCTCGGCAACATCAAGGACGTGGTTCACGAAAGCAGCGCTGGAAGTGGCGGGTCGCATGGGGGGAGGGGAAGTCCGGTCATCCGGTGATCTTGCTTTTCCGAAAAGTGAAGAAAGCGACGTCGCCAAGGCGCGCGGCGTCAGTAGACCCTACATGCGCCCGATCACCGGAATGCCGGTGCCGGTGACCGCAGACGCCTGTTCCGAAATCAGAAACAGAATGACCGCCGCCAGTTGCGCGGGCGTCACCCAGCGCTGGTGCTCGGCGTCGGGCATGGCCTCACGGTTTTGCGGGGTGTCGAGCACGCTCGGTAGCACGGCATTGACCGTGATGCTCATGTCCTTGAGCTCTTCGGCGAGGCTTTCGGTCAGGCGCAGTACGCTGGATTTCGACGCAGCGTAAGCGCCCATCCCCAGTCCGGCCCTGGCTGCCATGCTCGCGCCGATATTGACGATGCGCCCCGCTGAGGATTGCAGCAGCAACGGCAGCAGGGCTTTGCTGGCGTTCAAGGCGGTTCGAAGGTTCAGCGAGTAGAGCCGATCCCAAGCTTCTATCGCACCACCGAGCAATGGCTCCCACGCGTAACCGCCGGCGCCGTTTACCAATGCATCGAGGCGCCCGAAGTAGCGATTGATCTGGTGGGCGACGTCCTGGCAATCGGCAAAGGAAGTCAGGTCGATGCCGGACAGGACCAGTCGGTTATGGGAACTGGGCAGCGTGATCGTCGCCTGATCGATCAGCACCAGATCCGCGCCCCGGGCGGCGGCCATGTCCGCCAGGGTCTCGCCGAGATTCCCCAGGGCGCCGGTAATCGCCACAACGCGCCGTGAGAGTGACTGAGTCATCAAGAGTCCTTTCCTTTTTAAGGGCGCATACTCTAATGATATCGGTCGCCCGTGGCATGCTTTTGGATGTCAACTTGTTGTGCAAAAGTGCCAATTTTTTTTGCTTGGCAAATCTTCGGCCAAGGGTCGTGAAACAGGCGTCAGAAAGTTGGCTTCTGCCGCTCTTCAGCCGTCCAGTCCTGAAAGCCTGGCGATGGTTTGGTCTGGCATGCTTGTCATCGTTTCCCCAGGCGCGATGGCTTGTCTGACGTCTGCGGCGTGTTTTTTTGCGCCACCTATTCTGTTGCTGCAGCAAGCCCGTGCGACTTGTATTCTTGCCCGCGACAAGGACAAGCGGCTGTAGTCATCGAGTCGGTCGACCCGCCGCAGGAACGGAAACCGGATTTGCCCAAAGGTAGTGATGTGAAGCGTGATACCCGCCTGGTAGTGCTGTTGTTGTTGGTGATCGGCTGTTCCCTCGCGTCGCTGACGGTATGGAAAGTGTTGGCCTCTCGCGAGCGTGCGCTGGAGGAAGTCAACGTTCATGGCTTGAACCTGACCCAGGCGCTGGCGACTTATTCCGAAGGGATCGTGCGCCAGAGTTCGTTGCTGCTGCTCGGGCTCGTCGAACGTCTGGAAACCGAAGGCAGTGGCCCCGCGCAGATCCAGCGTCTGAGCGCACTGGTCAACCGTCAGGAACCGCTGATGCCGCAGCTCAGCGGCATTACCATCTACGACAATCAGGGCCGCTGGCTGATGTCGTCCAACCGACCGATTCCGGCCGGGGCCAACAGCCGTGATCGCGCCTACTTCATCCATCATCGCGACGATCCGAGCCGCGACACCTTTATCGGTCCGCCGATCCAGAGCCGCTCCAATCAGGAGTGGGTGATAACCGTCAGCCGCCGTTTCAACGATGCGCACGGCGAATTTGCCGGGGTGGTGGCGGTGACGCTGGGGGTCGAAAACTTTCTGCGCCTGTTCGGCAAGATCGATGTGGGGCAGGAGGGCGCCATCGGCTTGTCCTATACCGACGGTACGTTGCTGGTGCGCTATCCCTTCCGCGAGCAGGACATGGGGCGCAACTTTTCCAAGTCGCCGATCTATGCGAAGTATCTGGTCGATCGATCCGTCGGCACCGCGTCGTTTACCTCCAGCCTGGATGGCGTCGAGCGGCTTTACGCTTTCCGCAAGAGCGACCGGCTGCCGCTGATCACCACCGTCGCTCTCGGCAAGCGCGAGGCCCTCGCGGCCTGGCGCATGGAAGCCTGGCTGTCGGCTGTGGTGGTCACGGGATTGCTGGGGCTGACCGGGCTGATCGGCTGGTGCCTGATGCTGGATATCCGCCGGCGTACCAGGGCTGAAGAGCAATTGCGTGGCACGCAGCAGCAGTTGCTCTCCTCCAATCGCCAGCTTGAGTTGCTGGCGATGAAGGATGCCCTGACCGGTCTGGCCAACCGGCGCTGCTTCGATGAGAGCCTCGCCATGGAAGCCCGGCGCGCCCAACGTGACGGCACGACGCTGGCGTTGCTGATGATCGATATCGATTACTTCAAGCTGTTCAACGATTCATTCGGGCATGTCGCCGGCGATGCTTGTCTGCGGAAGGTCGGCAGAATCCTCGAGGGTTGCGTAAGGCGCCCGTCGGATCTGCTGGCGCGTTATGGCGGAGAAGAAATGGCGGTGATCATGCCGGACACCGACGTCGCCGGTGCAACGGTCGTCGCGCAATTGATCCTGGATCGCCTCGCGCAAGCGCATATTGCGCACCCCTCCAGCCCGGTCGGGCGTGTGACCGTGAGCATCGGGATTGCGGCGGCGTCGGGGGCACGACTGGATCACGTGCCAGGTTTGATCGAGGTGGCCGACCAGGCGCTGTATAACGCCAAGACGGCGGGGCGTAACCGGTTTGTACCGGCCGAGTGGTGACGGGGGGGCGAGCAGGACGTTGTCAATCAGTGGCGTCGGGCGCCTCCCGCAGAGTCTCAGGGTGTCAGCACGATGGCGCCGTTGAAGTGCCCGCTGCGCAGACGTGTCAGCGCCTGATTGGCGTCCTTCAGGGCAAAACGGGTGACGTCGCAATGCACGGGGGTGTGCTGCAACTGCGCAAAAAACGCAACGCCGTCTTCACGGGTCAGGTTGGCCACGGAGCGTACGCTGCGTTCGCCCCACAGCAGACGATAGGGAAAGGCGGGGATATCGCTCATGTGGATGCCGGCGCAAATCACGCAGCCGCCCTTGACGGTGGCGGACAGTGCCAGTGGCACCAGCGCCCCGACGGGCGCAAAGATCAGGCTGGCGTCCAGCGCATGGGGTGGTGGCTGATCCGAAGGCCCGGCCCATTCGGCGCCGAGGGTGCGTGCATAGGCCTGGCCTTCGTGGTCATCCGCTCGGGTAAAGGCGTAGACCTGTTGCCCGCGACCGCGGGCAATCTGAATTGCCAGATGTGCCGCCGCGCCAAATCCGTACAGCCCCAGGTGTTGCGCGCCCTGAGCCATTTGCAAGGCGCGAAAGCCGATCAGGCCGGCGCACAACAACGGCGCCGCCTGAATGTCGCTCAACGTGTCCGGGATTGCAAAGCAGAAGCGCTGATCGGCGACGGTGTATTCGGCATAGCCGCCATCCAGCTGACAACCGGTGAACTGCGCCTGATCGCAGAGGTTCTCCCGACCCGAGCGGCAGAAGACGCATTCGCCACAGGTCCAGCCCAGCCACGGCACGCCAACCCGCCGGCCAATCCATTCAGCGGCCACATCGGCGCCTGCGGCGATGACTTCTCCGACGATTTCATGCCCCGGCACGCGGGGCAGAACCGCTTGTGGCAACTCGCCGTCGAACAGGTGCAGATCGGTACGACACACCCCGCAAGCCAGTACCCTGAGCAACAGTTGCTGCGCGGTGGGCGTGGGGATCGGCCGTTCTTCGCATTGCAGCGGTTGCCCGGGTGAATACAGGACCATGGCACGCACGATGATTCTCCTCGCGTTGCAAGAAAGCGCTGAGTTGCGCTCCCTCCTGCAGCGTCTGTTTCCCATAGAACCGGAGCACTGATGACGGCGCTTGATTTAAATCAAGTCTTGCAGGTTTCAGGCTTTCAGAATCGACGGACGAATCTCTGTTCAGCGAACCCCGGGGCGGTAAACCTCATGAGCGATTTCCTCAATGCGCAACAACTGGAAGGCCTGGACGCTTACTGGCGCGCTGCCAATTACCTGGCTGTCGGGCAGATTTACCTCAAGGACAACCCGCTGCTCAAGGAGCCGTTGCGCCGGGCTCATATCAAACCGCGTTTGCTGGGGCATTGGGGCACGACGCCGGGGCTTAACCTGATCTACACCCACCTCAACCGGCTGATCAAACAGTACGACCTCAACATGCTTTTTGTGACCGGCCCCGGTCATGGCGGGCCGGCGATCGTGGCGCAGACCTATCTGGAAGGCACCTATACCGAGTGTTATCCGGCGGTGGAGCGCAATACCAACGGTCTGCTGCGCCTGTTTCGTCAGTTTTCCTGGCCGTACGGAATTTCAAGTCATGTGTCGGCACAGATTCCAGGGTCGATTCACGAGGGCGGGGAGTTGGGGTACAGCCTCGCGCATGCCTATGGGGCCGCGTTCGATAACCCTGACCTGATTGTCGCCTGCGTGATCGGCGACGGTGAGGCGGAGACCGGCACGCTGGCGGCCAGCTGGCACTCGAACAAATTCCTCAATCCTGTGCGTGACGGGGCGGTGCTGCCGATCCTGCACCTCAACGGCTACAAGATTGCCAACCCGACGTTGCTGTCCAGAATCAGCGAGGATGAACTCTCGGCGCTAATGTACGGCTATGGCTACGATCCCTTTTTCGTTGAGGGCGATGATCCGGTGCAAGTGCATCAGGCATTGGCGCAGACACTCAACACCATCGTGCTGAGGATTCGCCAGATTCAGCTCGAAGCGCGGCAACGGCCGCCGTCCAGGGCCGTGTCACGGCCGCTCTGGCCGATGCTGGTGTTACGCACGCCCAAGGGTTGGACCGGCCCCGGATTTGTCGACGGCCATCGGGTTGAAGGCACGTGGCGCGCGCATCAGGTGCCGCTGGCCGACTTCACCCAGCCGCTCCATTTGCAACAACTGGAAGAGTGGCTGAGCCGTTATCGTCCCGAGGATTTGTTCGATGCCCAAGGTGCCTTGATGCCGGAAATCGCCGCGCTGGCGCCCAGCGGACACCGGCGCATGAGTGCCAATCCCCACGCCAATGGCGGTGTGATGCTGCGTGCGCTGGACCTGCCGGGTTTTGCCGATTACGCCGTGAGCGTGGCTGGGCCGGGGACTTTGCGCGCCGAAGCCACCCGAGTGCTGGGAGGATTCCTGCGTGATGTGATGAAAAACAGCCTGGCCAGCCGCAACTTTCGGCTGTTTGGCCCTGACGAAACCGCCTCCAATCGCCTTGATGCGGTGTATGAGGTCAGCGCCAAGACCTGGATCGATCCGCTGGAACCTGACGACCTGAACCTGTCGGCGGACGGCCGGGTGATGGAAATTCTCAGCGAGCAGGTGTGCGAGGGCTGGCTGGAAGGCTATTTGCTGACGGGTCGGCATGGATGGCTGTCGTGCTATGAGGCGTTTATCCATATCGTCGACTCGATGGTCAATCAGCATGCCAAATGGCTGAAGACAGCCGCCGAGGTGCCGTGGCGCAAACCTGTGGCATCGCTGAACCTGCTGTTGACCTCCCACGTCTGGCGTCAGGACCACAATGGGTTCTCGCATCAGGATCCGGGATTCATCGACATGCTGGCGAACAAGAAGCCGGACGTGGCGCGCATCTACTTGCCGCCCGATGCCAACTGCCTGTTATCGGTCGCCGACCACTGCCTGCGCAGCCGTAATTACATCAACGTCATCGTCGCCGGCAAGCAACCGGAATGGCAGTGGCTGAGCATCGACGCGGCACAGCAACACTGCCAGGCAGGTGGCGGCCGGTGGGCGTGGGCCAGTCACGATGATCAGGAGCCGGACGTCGTCATGGCTTGCGCCGGCGATGTGCCGACGCTGGAAACCCTGGCCGCCTTGACCCTGTTGCGCGACTACGTGCCGGACTTGCGCGTCAGGGTGGTCAATATCGTCGACCTGATGCTGCTGCAGCCGTCCAGTCAGCACCCTCATGGCTGGTCGGATAGCGCGTTCAATGCGCTGTTCACCGTCGACAGACCGGTGATTTTTGCCTTTCACGGGTATCCGGCGCTGATCCATCGGCTGGTCTACAAACGCGCCAATCATGGCAACTTTCACGTACGAGGTTTCAAGGAGGAGGGCGCGACCACTACGCCGTTCGACATGGCCGTGATCAACGATCTTGATCGCTACCGACTGGCGCTGGACGTGATCGAGCGGGTGCCACGCCTGCAGGATCTCGTAAACGTTGCGCGGGAGCGTTACTGGGCCGTCATGGAGCAACACAAGCTGTACCTCATCGAGCACGGCGAAGACCTTCCCGAAGTGCGCAACTGGCAATGGACACCCCGCCAGACGCCATGAGCGGCTATTTGTTCTTCCAGTATTTCTGCATTTCCAGAAACAGAAACGACGCGGTCCAGGTTATCAGGACAAGGCCGGTCAAGGCCTCAAGCCCGGTCAGGTACTTGAGGTGGCCGACCGGCGAAATATCGCCGAAACCGATGGTCGTGTACGTCGTGAAGGAGAAGTACACGCAATCCATCAAAGAGCCGTCGAAGTTGCCGGTCAGCTGTCCCCATTCGCCCGCGCGGGACATCAGGAAATAAACCACGGCGAACGCCCAGACCTCGATGGCATGGGCCAGCAGACTGCCCAACACCCCGACAACGATTCTGAACCGGCTCCAGATTTTCAGGCGCGGCATCCAGTCATTCAGGCGTAGCAGACACTCATAGTGGATCACTACTGCGATGATCACGACCAGGCTGTTGATCAGGGTGACGGCAAGCATTGGCCTGGCTCCAGGAAGACGAGCGTGTCACGCCAGCAACAGATGGTCTTCGACCCGGCCGACGCCGGGCACTGACCAGGCCGCGCGCTCGGCGATCTGGCGTTCGCGCCACAGGTGAACCCGGCCTTCGAGCCGCACCACATCGCCTTCGACTTTGACGTGAATGTCCTGGGCATCGACTTCGGCGTTACGTTTGAGCGCGGCCTCGATGCGTTGCTGAATATCGAAGACATCCAGCCGTGGACGCAGGGTGATGCAATTGCTCACGCCGGTCACACCGGACAGCTTGCGTACCGAACGCTCGACGGTTTCCTTCTGATACTGCCAGTCGACTTCACCTTCCAGGGTGATGCGTCCGCTCTGCACGATGATCTTGACGTCACCTTCGGGAATGTCGCAGCTCCAGTGGATTATCTTCAGCGCCCGGGCAGCGATGGTGTCGTCCGCGGTGCCGGCATTCCTGTCCAGTCGTACCTGGAGCTCTTCAGCCACTGCGCGCACGCCTTTCATGCGCTTCACCGCGCGCTCGGCACTGACCTTCTGGGCATAGCTTTTGACATGCCCGCTGAGGGTGACCACACCGTCCTCCACCGTGACGCCGATGTTGGCGGCATCGATTTCCGGCTGGAACTCGAGTTCTTCGAGAATATTTTTGCGCAGGTTCAAGTCGCTCATGACGGTGTCCTCTTTCAGTAGGTGTTGATCAGGTCAAAACGTGCCTGCTGTTGTTTTTCTACACCGCGGTGACGCGCGCGCATTGAGGTATATCAACAATGCCGGCCTCGCCCTCGCATTGGCTGATGGCGCCTGCAAGTCGGTGATTGTTTGACAAAGATCAGAGTGGTGACCGGATAACGCCAGATACTCGAATCATGACCTTTACCGTCGTGAGCAATCGAGGGAACAACCATGAACAAGCGCTTGCCGATTGTGGTGCTGAGTGTGCTGCTGGCAGCGACCACTGGTTGCAGTCATCGGCAGGCCGATGAACTCAACGCGCGGCTGGAGTCCGCTGAAGACAACGCGGCGACTGCCAGGCTGAGGGCCGATGAGGCGGTGCTCAAGGCGGAACAGGCGCAACGTGCTGCCGATGAAGCGAATGAGCGTGCCAAACGACTGGCTGAGAAGGCCAATCGCAAATAGCCGGCAACCATCTCGAAACACCATGAATCAGCGTTTTGGGCTGAAAGTGTCGGCGTTCTTATCCACATTCAGGAGACGGCCATGCGAATCACCTTTCTGGGAGCGGCAGGCACGGTCACCGGCAGCAAATACCTGTTGGATCACCGCGACCGGCATGTGCTGATCGACTGCGGGCTGTTTCAGGGTTACAAGCAATTGCGCCTGCACAACTGGGATCCTTTCCAACTGCCCGTGCGGGATCTCGACGCGATCGTGCTGACTCACGCTCATCTGGATCACAGTGGCTACCTGCCGGTGCTGGTGCGCAACGGCTACCGTGGCCCGATCTATGCCACCGCAGCAACCTGTGAACTGGTGAAAATCCTGTTGCTCGACAGTGGGCGCCTGCAGGAAGAAGAGGCCGGATTCGCCAACCGACATGGTTTTTCCAGGCATGCGCCGGCGTTGCCGCTGTACACCGAGCAGGACGCCGAGCAGGCATTGAAACTGTTGCAGCCGGTGGAGCTGCATCATCGGGTCGAGATTGTTCCCGGTCTGAGCATCCTGCTGCGCGGTGCCGGACACATTCTGGGTGCGGCCACGGTCGAGGTGGTTGCCGACGGTGTCACGCTGGTCTGCTCCGGCGATCTGGGGCGGCCCAACGATCCGTTGATGTTTGCCCCCGAAACCATCGAGCAAACGGATTACCTGTTGATCGAGTCGACCTATGGTGACCGCCAGCACCCTGACGACGACCCCGAGCAACAACTGACCGACGTGATCAACCGCACGGCGTTGCGCCATGGCATTACCCTGGTACCGTCATTTGCGGTCGGTCGGGCGCAACTGCTGATGTATCACTTGTATCGCTTGAAGCAGAAACACGCGATTCCGGATCTGCCGATCTACCTCAACAGCCCGATGGCGACGGATGTCACGCGTCTGTATCAGCGTTTTCGCAGTGAGCACCGGTTGTCGCTGCAAGAATGCGAGGGCATGTGCCAAGGCACGCGTTTCATACGTTCGACCCAGGAGTCGATCGATCTCGATCATCAGCGCATTCCGGCCGTGATCATCGCCGCCAGCGGCATGGCCACCGGCGGACGGGTGCTGCACCACCTCAAGGCATTGGCGCCGAGCCCGGCCAACTCGCTACTGATGCCCGGTTTCCAGGCCGGCGGCACGCGGGGCGCACAGATCGTTGCCGGTGCGCCGTCAGTGCGTATCCACGGTCAGGAGGTGCCGATCCGCGCCGAAGTGGTACCGATGCAGACCCTGTCCGCGCATGCCGATGCCGATGAAATCATCGAGTGGCTGCGCGGTTTCAAACGTGCACCGAAACACACCTACGTGGTGCATGGCGAACCCAACGCCTCGGACGTTTTGCGGCGGCGTATCAGCCTGGAACTGGGCTGGTCGGTGTCAGTGCCGGAGTACCGGGACAGCGCCGAACTGGGTAACGCGGCCGATGTGCGTTCGGCCGAACGGCAGGTGTAACAGCGTCATATCCGCTGGTGACGATCTTGACCGTCCCGCACGGTTCATCCGACTGGAGAACAATCATGAGCCAATATCAAAGTCTGTTGCTGGTGATCAATCCGGCTCTGCGCCGCTCTCCGGCGATCAGCCATGCGGCTGCGCTGGCCAAGGCCAGTGGGGCGACCTTGCATATCGTGGCGCTGGTCAAGTCATTGGACATTCTCTGGTTGCTTGAAGAAGGCGACCGGGAAAAAGCCCGGGCCAACTATTTGCAGGATCACCGCGACTGGCTCAAATATCAGGCCGGCAACCTGCGCGACAGAGGCATTGACGTGACAGTCGAAGTCGCCTGGTCGGATGACATGAAGCAAGAGATCCTCGACCTCGTCACCGAGATGATGCCCGACCTGCTGATCAAGCAAGTGCAGCATGAGTCGTTGCTCAAACGCGCCTTCTTCACCCCGCTGGACTGGCACCTGTTGCGTCATTGCCCGGTCCCGGTCTATCTGCTGGGCGGGGCAGGCCAGGCATTGCCACGCAAGATCGTGGCAGCGGTCGACGCCTCCGCAAGCGACCCGGTCAACGACCAATTGAACAAGCGCATCATCGATCAGGCCACGGCCATGGCGATCCAGTGTGACGCCGAGTTGCATCTGTTGTACGCCTACGACATTTCGCAGGAGTACCTGGAGGAGCTGGGCGAAGGCTTGACGGTTTCAGAGCTGACCAAGGAACTGCGCAGAGAGTTCGAGAGCGCGTATATCGACCTGGCCAAGCGCTATGGAGTACCCGCCGAGCGCCGGCATTTCGTGGTCGGCCACCCGGTTGCCGCACTCAGTGAGTTCGCCGATGCACAGCATGTGGATGTGATCGTCATGGGCCGGGTGCAATACCACGGGCTGGACAAGCTGCTGGGCAGCACCACCGAACATATTCTTTATCAGGTGCCGTGCAACCTGTTGGCGGTCTGACAGCGACGTCTGCCTGCGACAAATGCCGTGATGGGTTTATTGCAGTGTCGACCGGTGATTAACACTGCCAACATCCAGTTGCCTGCCGGTTGGCCGTTCATTGACAAAAATCAGAGGCCGGCCGTGCTGACGCCAGATACTTCAGGGGTGCCGGATTTTTCCCGGCGCAATGACCCAAGGAGAGTCATCATGAACAAGCGTTTATCTGTGGTTCTGCTCAGCGTCCTTTTGGCGATGAGCGCGGGGTGCAGCAATAAAAAGGCGCAGGAAATGGACACGCGAATCGACGCCGCCCAGAGCACTGCAAACGCGGCACAATCCCGTGCCGACGCGGCTTACTCCAGGGCGGATCAGGCAGCCGCTGCAGCCAGTCAGGCACAACGTACGGCCGATGAGGCCAATGAACGCGCCAGCCGGATGCTGGAAAAGGCCAGCCGCAAATAGTGAGTCCGTGCGGCCAGCGTTTGCAGCAGTTGTGCAAAGGGTGGCGGAAAAAAAACCTTGCCGGTTTCCCGGCAAGGGGTACGACAGCGCGAAACTTACTCGCCCTTGATCGGTACGACTTTGTCCGCTTTAATGGCTTCAGGCTTTTTCGGCAACGAGATACTCAGCACACCTTTGCTGAAACTCGCGTCGATCTTCTCGGCGTCGACGCCTTTGGGCAGGTTGAAGACCCGCTCGAAGGAACCATAGTGACGCTCGCTCAGGTGGTAGCCCTTCCTTTTTTCTTCCTTGTCCTCTTTCTTTTCGCCCTTGATGATCAGGCTGCCGTTCGACAATTTGATCTCGATGTTCTTGTGATCCATGCCGGGTAATTCGGCGGTGATCTCGTAGCTTTTGTCCTTTTCACTGATATCCACGGCCGGCATGCCGTGACCGATCAGTTCGCGCCGCCAGAGCGGTTCGACGTCGAACAGCCCACGACCAAAGGGTGAAAGCCCCGAACCGCGGTTGAAGTCTTCGAACAGGTGATCGACCTGCTGGCGCAGTTTTTCCAGAGGGCGCCACAAGTCTGCATTCAGCGGATGCTGAAGGGATTTGTCTTTGGTATCGGTAGTGACCGGCATTTTCTTCACGGAGTTGCTCATTTTGAATTCTCCTTTGCGAATGGACGGCGGCTTACGGACATCCGAACCGGAGCGCTCACTGGTCGGCATAGATTTCGCCCTGCCACGTCAGCTTCAATGTCGGCGAGAACAGCGTGTCAGTGGTTGATAAAAGTCAATTACCGGGGAAACGGCGTTTCGCTCAGAAGCCAAGTGGCAGCGTGCGGCTCAGCCCTATGCAAACGTCGGCCCGCTCTTGGGCGGCGGACTCGTAGCGCCTGTCCTGGAACCAGGTTTTGCGCACCACATCGATGTTTCCTGCGCGGTGTTGAAGGAGGGAGCGCCAATCTCACACGCCAGAAATGAAACAGCCCTGAATATTCAGGGCTGTTTTTTAGTTATTCGAAAATACTTCATCCGTTCTTGCTGTAGCCGCTGCCGACGTCTGTCAGATTCGAATAAAAGATACAGCCGATCAGCCTCGCGAACAGGCCTAACGTGTCCGCCAGATCCGGGTCGTCGAATATGACCGCCCTGGAGTCCAAGGCACACAGTGCGCCCCACAGTTGACCGTCGGGAAGAAAAATGGGCGCGCCGGCGTAGCTTTCAATCAAATATTGCTTCACTACGGGACGCGTGGAAAACCTGCCGTCGCGACTGATTTGTGGCACGAACAGCACTTGGGGGTCTCTGCGAAACTCACTGCACAGCGTGGTTTCCAGTTCCAGCGTGTCACCGGTGTGGATTCCAAGCTCGATCGGATCGTAGGCGGAACAGACAATCCATTCCGTGTCGGTGAATTTGGCGATCGCCGCAAAGCGCGTCCCGGTCATGCGTGTGACCAGTTGCAGAATATTGGTAGTGGCTTCAATTTCAGCGATAGAGGAACGTTCCTCTGCGCTTAGCAACGCTCTGTGAATGGTGTCACTGAGAGGCATGCAGTGTTCTCCGGTCATGATTGTTCGAGCTGGCAACGGCTAAACGCGTTTGAAACTTCGCGTTTGATTGCCGGCAAAACGGATTCGTTCACTTGAAGGGGTCTGATGGCTACCATAATTAAGGATCGTTTGCGTGTGGCTTGAGGCACCGTTATCGGCGGCGTAGCCTTGAACACACATTTGTTCGATGTCGCATTGAAGGCAAGGTGAGAAAGTGGAAGGCGTAGTGTTGAGCGAGAAGATGCAGCGCGAAGCTGATCGGCTGCTGGCGCAGATTGTCCGGGCAGATTCGATGATCATTGCGGTGAAGGCGGGGGCGCGTGCGGATGGCTTCGTGCTGGGGCTGGAAACCAGTGAGGTTTTGCGTGCTGGCGATGCTGAAAAGCTGTACGTCATTTTTGAAGCGGCGTTGGTGGAGCGCCTGAAAACGCTTTCACGGTCTTGAGCGGCTTGTCAGGCTTCAACTGTATTTTGCAGGCAGGTCAAGACCGGTGAGCCAAGCACCGCTGTCTGTCGTCTGCCTGTCGGAGCTGAAGCGACTCCAATGAGTTATGTTTTCCTGTACACCGGCAGACACAAGCACGACTCAATTGATGAAAGGCGCGCCACTGACTGGCCTGCGCGTGAGGGGATTGACAGATCTTCCGATCAGAAATGATTGATGCAGCCACCGGAAGTTGTGTCTGTTGCGCGGACTCACTGTGGCACGACACGCAGAAAAAAGCCCGCGAGAGAGGCGGGCTTCAAGGGGCTTCAGAGGCAGTCGGACTTGCCTATCTGAAAATTGACGATCGGTGAACTGGTTGAATCTTTGTAGAGGAGGTCAATGGAAAGACCCGATTTCACGAACTGTCCCAAACCTTTTTCATTACAGAATGCAGAAGCTGCAATCGCTCTTGCATTTTTGGTGAATTCTTCAGAATCGATTTCGTCTTTGGTAACTTTTGTGAGTGTGTAAGAGATACGCATGACCTCATCGCTGTAGGTCACAGAATCGACGCGAGTTGAGTCATCAGATACTTTTTCGGACAGCACACTCATGATGAGCGCGAGCCCTTTGAGTTGGCGCTCCCGCTCCTGTTTTTTCTCTTCCTGGGCAGATTTTGCGTGCCATACCTGTACCAGGATAAAGAGCAAAGTCATAGCCAAAAAAAATAGGATCATTCCGCGATTCTGTTTCAATTGAGAGTACCGTAGCAAAAGGCCATTACTTATTTGAGCATGTTGATCGCACCATCTCAAGTTGGAGAAGTTTCATCATTGATGAACCAGAAATCTCGACGGCATCGATCCGCTGAGAGATTGCGCTAGTCAGTCGTGACAGGCAGGAAACAGTCAGAAGCGGACATCGGGAAACCGACCGCTACCGGGCAGAAGCGGTCTTTGGGAACGACGCTTTAACATGTTGAAATCGCACCAGGTTAATGATTAGGTTGCCCTTCGTGACAGGCGGGTTTCGACCAGGAGCGGTCATCCTCGGCCGTCAGCTTTCGGCTGTCACTCCTGACCCCCCACATTCGGCCAGCATCTGACATCGCCAGCTCAACCCCGCATGTCTATGAAAAGGGCAGTGGGGCAGCCATTCGTCAGCAGGACGAACAGCCGCTCCTTGACAGGCAAGTTATCTGGGCAAATACTCGCCGCAAGATTCATATAGATGACTAGATAACAAGGTGAATAAAGTCGATGAATTCTTTATCCAGTGATGCCCGACTCCCGCTCTACCAACGCCTGCGTGACCAATTGGCTGAGCAGATCGCCAATAATCGCTGGCGTCCGGGGGAGGCGATCCCTACTGAAGCGGCGCTGTCTGCGGAATACCAACTGTCCACCGGCACGGTGCGCAAAGCGATTGATGCGTTGGTCAGTGAGGGCATTCTGGAGCGTCAGCAAGGGCGAGGGACGTTCATTCGCCGGGCGCAGTTTCAATCCTCATTGTTCCGTTTCTTCCGATTCCAGACTGTTTCCGGTGAGCGTCAGGTCCCGGAGAGTCGCATCCTCTCGATCGAGCCCGTTGCCGCACCGTCGGCCGTAGCGCAAGCACTGGGGTTGCCCGCCGATGCGCCGGTCATTCGTATTGTTCGCGTGCGTCTGCTCGATGTTAAGCCGGTGCTCGCCGAAGAAATCTGGTTGCCCCGCCAGCGGTTTCAGGCGCTGCTGGAGATCGACCTCAGTCGCGAAGGACCGCTGCTGTATCCGATCTACGAAGAAGTGTGCGGACAGGTTGTTGCATCGGCCGAAGAGACGCTGACCGCTGAATCGGTGAATGACGTGCATGCCCGATTGCTCCAGGTAGCGGTCAACAGTCCGGTGATCGTGATCGAGCGTCTGGCCCGCGATTACGCGGGTAGCCCGCTGGAATGGCGTCGCTCGCGCGGCCACGCGGAGCACTTTCGCTACAGCGTGGATATTCGCTGACGTCTGCCTGCGTAGCGGAGCGTTCTGCGGCGGCTAGATCGCCGCCCGATTTCTGTTTGTTTGCCAAAGCTGACCCTGTCGCGGTGCGGTTGGCTGTCGGCTGCCTTGCGTAACACCTATAAGGATAAGAATCATGTTCAGCTGGTATCGCCAAGTCACTCCTCGGGAGCGCAAAACGTTTTGGGCCTGCTTCGGCGGATGGTCGCTCGACGCGCTGGAAGTACAAATGTTCGGTCTGGCGATTCCGGCGCTGATCGCCGCGTTCGCGCTGACAAAGGGCGATGCCGGATTGATCAGCGGCGTTACCCTCGTCACCTCGGCACTCGGTGGCTGGGTGGGTGGGACGTTGTCTGACCGCTATGGCCGTGTGCGCACGTTGCAGTTGATGATTGTGTGGTTCTCGTTCTTCACCTTTCTCTCGGCCTTCGTCACGGGCTTCAATCAGCTGTTGGTGGTCAAGGCGCTACAGGGTTTCGGGATTGGCGGGGAGTGGGCGGCCGGCGCGGTGCTGATGGCCGAGACGATCAATCCGCACTATCGCGGCAAGGTCATGGGCACTGTGCAAAGTGCCTGGGCGGTGGGTTGGGGCCTGGCGGTCGGGGTGTTCACGCTGATCTATACCTGGGTGCCACAGGACATGGCCTGGCGTGTGATGTTCCTTGTCGGGTTGCTGCCGTCGTTCCTGATCATCTGGGTACGTCGTAACGTTGAGGAGCCGGACAGCTTCCAGCGTCTGCAAAAAGACAACGCCATTCCGCAGAGTTTCTTCAAGTCGCTCGCCGGCATTTTTCGCCCGGAACTGATTCGCGTGACCCTGTTTGGCGGGCTGCTGGGACTGGGCGCGCACGGTGGCTATCACGCGGTAATGACCTGGTTGCCGACCTTCCTCAAGACCGAGCGCAATCTCTCTGTGCTGAACTCGGGCGCGTATCTGGCGGTGATCATCTTCGCCTTCTGGTGTGGTTGTGTGGCCAGCGGCTATTTGATCGATCGCATTGGCCGCCGTAAAAACATTGTGCTGTTTGCCTTGTGCTGCGTGGTCACGGTGCAGTGCTACGTATTTTTGCCGCTGACCAATACGCAGATGCTGTTCCTGGGATTCCCGTTGGGGTTCTTCGCCGCCGGTATTCCGGCCAGTCTGGGAGCGCTCTTCAACGAGCTTTACCCTGCCGATGTACGCGGCGCCGGCGTTGGCTTTTGCTACAACTTTGGCCGGGTGCTGTCCGCTGTATTTCCATTCCTGGTCGGGCACATGAGTGACTCCATGTCGCTGGGTTCGGCGATTGGTATCGATGCCGGGATCGCCTACGGCGTGGCGGTGTTTGCCGCACTGTGCCTGCCTGAAACCCGGGGCAGGGACCTTGAAGCCAATGCCACCTCCGTTTCGGCCGGTATCAGCGGCAATCAACGCGCTCGGGCGTGATGATCCTAACCTTCAGTAGATAAAACCCATGTCAGATACCCGCCCCAAGTCGATCACCGGCATCGACTCCCATGCCCATGTGTTCAGCCGTGATCTGCATCTGATCGGTGCACGGCGCTACACCCCTGAGTACGACGCCACGCTTGGCCAGTACCTTGAGCATTTGCAAACGCATGGTCTGAGTCACGGTGTATTGGTGCAACCCAGTTTCCTTGGCACCGACAATAGCTACCTGTTGGCGGCGTTGAAGCACGCGCCGCAGCAGTTGCGCGGTGTGGTAGTGCTGGAGCCAAGCGTCAGTCGTTCTACCTTGAATGACATGGCTCGACTGGGCGTGGTCGGCGTGCGCTTGAACCTGATCGGCAAGGCGTTACCTGATTTTCGTGACAGTGCCTGGCAAGGGTTTTTCAGCGATATCGCTGATCTCGACTGGCATGTCGAGTTGCACCGGGAAGTCAAGGAACTGCCGGGCCTGATCCAGCAATTGACGCCGTTCGGCGTGAAGTTGGTGATCGATCACTTTGGGCGGCCGGACGCGAATGCGGGTCTCGATCAGCCCGGGTTTGGCGAGTTGCTTGAGGCCGGATCGAAAAGTCCGATCTGGATCAAGGTATCGGGAATCTATCGTTTGGGAGGTACGCCACAACAGAACATTGATTTCGCTCGAAGGGCATTACCGTTGCTGGAACAAAGCTTCGGCCTGCATCAGTTGGTATGGGGCAGTGACTGGCCGCATACGCAGCATGAGCAAAGCATCGGTTTCGCCACCGTCGTCGACCAGTTGCAAGCCTTGGAACTTTCGGCGCAAGCCAGCGACTCGCTGCTGGTGCAAGCGCCTCGAAGGTTATTCGGTTTTTAGAAAGTCGAACGCTGAAACCTGGCCGTTGCAGATGCCATTCATCTCACCCACATACAAGAATTTGGGCACCAGCCCAACCGAGAACCTTTCATGACTCCCTTAGATATAGATCTGTTACTGACCGCATTGATCAGCGTCCTGGTGCTGGTAGCGCTGATCGTCTCGCGCCTCAAAATGCACCCGCTGCTGGCTTTGCTGGTAGTTTCCGTCGGCGTAGGCTTTGCAACCGGTATGGAGCCAGATGGCATCGTCTCCCACTTGGTCACCGGCGCCGGCAAGACACTGGGGGCAGTGGGGGTGGTCATTGCGCTGGGGGCGATGCTCGGCAAAATTCTTGCTGACGCTGGCGTCACCGAGCAGATTGCTGCGGTCATCCTCAAGCGCACAACGGATCGGATGATTCCGTGGGCGATGATGATGGTCGCGTTTGTGATTGGCATACCGATGTTTTTCGAGGTCGGCCTGGTGATCATGCTGCCGCTGATCTTCAGCGTGGCCCGGAAATTGGAAAGTCAGGCGCGCTTCAAGGGTTCAGCGTATATCTATGTGGGCGTTCCGGTGATTGCCGCACTGGCCGCCATGCACGGCATGGTTCCGCCGCACCCTGGCCCGCTGACGGCCATCGCCGCGCTGAAAACCTCGGTCGGGCCGACCATGCTCTATGGCTTCCTGGCGGCTATCCCGGCCATGATTTTAGGCGGCCCATTGTATGGCGCATTCATTTCCCCGCGCATGAGCACTCGGCCCGATCAGGTGTTGCTGGATCAGTTCACCCTGGCTGAAAAAGCCGACGATAAACCAAGCCCCAGCGTATACCTTGGCGTGCTGGCAGCCTTGCTGCCGGCGATCCTGATGCTGTTCCATGCCGTCGCCGAAATGGTATTGGCCAAGGACAATGCGCTGCTGAAAATGGCCGGTTTCCTCGGCAATCCGCTGATAGCGATGCTGCTGGGCGTGCTGTTCGCCGGGGCCAGTCTGGTACTCGCGCGCGGCGGCGATGCGGGGCAATTGCGCGACTCGCTGGGCAAGAGCCTCAAGCCAATCGCCTCGATCATCATGATCATCGCCGGCGGCGGTGCCTTTCAGGAACTGCTGGCCAGCGCCAAGGTGGGCGATGCGATTGTGCACCTGACTCAGCAGTCGGCGTTCCCTCCGCTGATCCTCGGTTGGTTGATCGCCATGTTGCTTTCGGTGTCTACCGGTTCCGCCACGGTAGGTATCGTGGGGGCTGCCGGCTTGCTGGCGCCGCTTGCCGGTGCTGATCCCAGCCTCAACCTGCCGCTGCTGGCCTTGTCCATTGGCTGCGGCTCGTTGTTCTTCAACTACGCCAACCATGCAGGTTTCTGGATGGTGAAGGAATCCTTCGGCATGACGATGGGCGAAGCCACCAAGACTATTTCGGTGGTGCAATCGATCGTCGCCGTGGTCGGTTTGCTTGTGGTGTTGCTGTTGAACGTGGTCGTGTAATGACCTGAGGCGGCGTCCAATCAGGACGCCGCCATCTGTGAACCCCCTTGTTGGCCGTCGATCAGGCGCGGCAGTGGAAGCGGATTGGACTCGCGCGGTGACTCACTGATCGCTTTTGGCCGGTTGCTGCCCTTTGGGGCGAACCGCATTCGGCCAATAGATGCTACTCGCAATCGACTCGGCCCCTTGCTTCCAGCAGCCAGTCAAATCGCAGATATAAGTCTGTAACCAGCAGTTGGCTGGATAGGGCACGAGCCGGGTTGACGGGGGGTAGGTGAACCAGAACTGGTTATTCACCATATGGGCTGGCCATCGCTAGCCACTATCGGTGACTCGAGTCCGCCCCTTTCGATTCGACTGAGGTAACGGTAGTGGCTGCCAGCCAATTCGTCACGGCTTGACGAAATGACTGAAAAGATGCGGAAACCATCCAGTAAAAAATGAGCAAAATTTCCGAATGCCAGAAACGACAAAGCCCTGAATAATCAGGGCTTTGTCGTATCAAATATGGCGGAGGCGATGGGATTCGAACTCATGGACCTGTTACAGTCGACGGTTTTCAAGACCGTTGCCTTAAACCACTCGGCCACACCTCCGTTTGCGTTGCGGGCGCCATAATACCTGAATGAAACACACTGTCAAACTCTGTGCATGGCTTGTTACAGAGCGTCTGTTATGATCTTTGCCACTGAACGTTTCAAACCAACAGGAGTGTCGCCATGCGCGAACAGGATTACGCAGTTCACAACAGCGTGCAGGCTGAGCAGCTAGAGGTTAGCCGCGTCCTGCGCAACACATACGGCTTGCTGGCGCTCACCCTCGCATTCAGCGGTGTGATGGCGTTTGTGGCCCAGCAGATGCGTGTTGGCTACCCGAACATTTTCGTGGTGCTGATCGGCTTCTACGGGCTGTTCTTCCTCACCAACAAACTCCGTGATTCCGCGTGGGGCCTGGTTTCCGCCTTTGCGCTGACCGGTTTCATGGGCTTCCTGCTCGGCCCGATCCTCAACCGTTACCTGGGCATGCAGGGCGGCGCTGAAGTGGTCAGTTCGGCATTCGCGATGACCGCGCTGGTGTTCGGTGGTCTGTCGGCCTACGTGCTGATCACCCGCAAGGACATGAGCTTCCTCGGTGGTTTCATCACCGCCGGTTTCTTCGTGTTGCTGGGTGCCACTCTGGCAAGCATGTTCTTCCAGATCAGCGGCCTGCAACTGGCGATCAGCGCCGGTTTCGTGCTGTTCTCGTCAGTCTGCATTCTGTTCCAGACCAGCGCGATCATCCACGGTGGCGAGCGTAACTACATCATGGCGACCATCAGCCTGTACGTATCGATCTACAACCTGTTCATCAGCCTGTTGCAGATCTTCGGCATCATGAGCCGCGACGACTGATCGCTGGCCTGAAACAACAAAAAACCCGCATCGGCGGGTTTTTTGTTGTCTGCGAAAAGCAGATCAGTTGATCACGATGCTGCCATCGGCCTGTTGCTTGTAAATGGTGTAGGGCAGCAGAAATGTATCCAGCACACCCGAAACCGCGGCATCTACCACCAGGCCAAAAGAGGCATTGTTGTAATTGAACGCGTCGACGTCATCCGGTTTTTCGGCGTGCAGCATGCAAAAGTCGTAGGTCGCACCGCTGTAAATGCGCGGAACGGCGCCACAGTAGGTTTTCTCGGTTTTCAGCTGGTCCACGGAAAACTTGTCGCTGAACGCAACCGTTTGCACCGTCCCGCACCCGGTGAGCAATACTGCCGACAGCATCAATGCCTGAAATTTCATTACCGCCAATCCTTCGCCGGAAAAATCTCAATCTACGCCGAACACGCGCAAAAAGCACTCACGCCATCGGCGGCAAGCGGCGTTTGACCGGTGTCTTCTTGACGATCGCGGTGTTGGTTTCGGCCAGCGTGTTGAGGCGGTCGAGCAGGGTGTCGAGCTGTTCCATCGAGCGCACGTGCAGGCGGGCGATGAAGCAGTCCTCCCCGGTGACTTTGTCGCACTCGGTGAATTCCGGAATTGACAGGATCTGTCGTTCCACTTCCTGCAATTGCCCCGGCAGCGGCCTCACCCGGACGATGGCCTGCAGTTGATAGCCGAAGCATTTCGGGTCGATCTCAACCGTATAGCCCTTGAGCACGCCGCGCTCCTCCAGTCGGCGCAGGCGCTCGGCCACGCTGGGCGACGACAGGCCGCTGATCTGCGCCAGTGCCTTGAGCGAGCGGCGTGAATCTTCCATCAGGGCGCTGATGAGGATCTGGTCGATATCGTCGGTCATGGCGCAACTCCGGCATAAGGCATTTGCGGGAAACCACCCGCGATAAAAAAGGCAAAAATCGAGTTTAGCCTGCTTTTTGCGCTGGAGGCGCAGGGAGCCGGCTTGGCATACTTTGCCCACGCTTTCGTCAAAACGTTTAGGGAGATCGATGATGGACAACTCAATCCGCCGTGGTTCATTGGAAATGACCGCTGCCATGCTGATTTCCGGGACCATTGGCTGGTTCGTGCTGGTCTCCGGGCAGCCGGTGCTGGACGTGGTGTTCTGGCGCTGCGTGTTCGGCGCCGGCACCTTGCTGCTGATCTGTGCCGCGTTCGGCTTCCTGCGTCCGGGCATTCTGACCCGTACCACGTTCCTGTTGGCCGTCCTCAGCGGCGCCGCGATTGTTGGCAACTGGGTGCTGTTGTTCGCTTCGTATTCCCGGGCCTCAATTGCCATCGGGACGGCCGTCTACAATGTGCAGCCGTTCATGCTGGTTGGCCTCGCGGCACTGTTTCTCGGCGAGAAAATCACCTTGCAGAAACTGTTCTGGCTAGCGATTTCCTTCCTTGGCATGCTGGCGATCGTCAGCGCCCACGGCGGGCAGGGCGAGAGCGGTCACGAATATCTGCTGGGCATTGCGCTGGCGCTGGGCGCGGCGTTGCTGTACGCGATCGCGGCGCTGATCATCAAGCGCCTCACTGGCACGCCGCCGCATCTGATCGCGCTGATCCAGGTCTGCACCGGAGTGCTGTTGCTCGCGCCGTTCGCGCACCTAAACGGCTTGCCGCAAACACACGGAGCCTGGGCCAGTCTGGTGACGCTGGGCATCGTCCACACCGGCCTGATGTATGTGCTGCTGTACGGCGCGATCCAGAAACTGCCGACCGCCCTGACCGGTGCGCTGTCGTTCATCTACCCGATTGCGGCGATCTTCGTCGACTGGTTTGCCTTCGGCCATCGCCTGCAGATCCTGCAATGGGTCGGCGTGGCGGCGATTCTGCTGGCCGCCGCCGGGATGCAACAGGGCTGGGGCTTGAAAGCCCGGCGTCAGCTCAGATCGGTTTGATCACAGCCCGGAACAGTCCTTTCAACTGCTGATTGCCGGCATCCACCAGATGGTTGTCGTCAAAGTACAGCGGGACGCCGTCCATGGAGCCCATGCAGTGGCCATCGGGGCACAGGTACGGCGTCGGGTCGATCACCGTCGCGTTGCAGCGGCTGGCCGCCGCTTCGATGGTCGCGATGGCGATGCGATTGCGTTTCTCGTAAGCCTGTAACGGCAGGGAAATGTCCGAGGTTTGCCCGAACAACCGCTGATTCAGATTCAAACCCTTGTAGACGCTGAAGGGCATTTCCGGGATCGGTTTGACGATATACACCGGATGGTTTTCAGCGATCGAGCAGACCGTGCTGACGTACTCTTCGGTATAGGCTTCGGCAAACGCGGCCTGACGCTCGGGAAAGGAAATCCGATAGCTGTTTTCCCGCCCTGAATCCGCGTACAGCGCCGCGCGGCTGAACAGCACCACGGGCACGCCGGCGTACGCGGTTTTCAGTTGTTGCAGCTTTTCCTGATTGAAGCCTCGACATTGGCTTTCGACGGTTTTGTCGTGCATGGCGAAGTGCGCCAGGGTCGGGCAACCGCCCCGTGACCAAGACAGCGCGGCTTGAGGGTTGTCTATCTGCACTGCTGCTGCAGTCGATTGCGCGTGGCTGTCGCCATACAGAATCACCGACACCTCGCCTGTGCCGAGTTTGCAATCCGCCGCTGCATAAGCGTTGGGATAGCATTCCTGCGGATACAGCTTGCTGGTGTATTCCGGCTGACCGAGTTCGACCAGCGCCGGGCGCCAATCGGGATGCTGCTTGACCAGCGACGACGTGACTGCCGACACGGCAACCACAGCCACCGTCAGCGACGCGAACTTGATTACTGTGCGTGTGGCGGTCGTACCTTTGTTCACCTTCGACTCAACCATGTAGAAGGACAGGGTGCCGAGCGTGAACGAGGCGATGATCGCGCCGATCACATGTGGCCAACTGGTCAACAACCCGCACAAGTACAGCAGCACCACCAGCGGCCAATGCCACAGATACACCGAGTAGGAAATACTCCCGACAAATTGCAGCGCAGAATTGCTGCTGAACACCGACCGGGTATTGCCGTGAATCACCAGCATCGTCCCCAGCACCGGCAGCAGTGCCAGGTAGCCCGGCCTCAGATCGGCTTCAGAAAAGCCCAGCACACTGACAGCAATCGCCAGCAGGCCGAGACTTTCGCAAATCGCGCCGCCGCGCGGGCTCAATCGTAGCGGAAACAAAAAAACCAGGCCGCCAGCGATCATTTCCCAGGCGCGGGTGGGCAGCATGTAGAAGGCGAACGTCGGGTTGACGCGGGTCACGATGATGGACGCCGCGAGCGACACCAACGCCAGGGCAACCAGGGCAAAGCGGGTTTTATCGGCGCCGAAGCACTTGTGCAAACCCATGATCAGCACGGGATAGAGCAGATAGAACTGCCATTCGACCGACAGTGACCAGGTATGCAACAACCAGTTTTCATGCAGCGGCGCGGCAAAATAATTGCCGCTTTCGGCGAAACTGAAGTTCGAACTGAATAGCAGACTGCTCTTGATCGTGCGGATCGTCTCGCGCAAGTCGTCCAGCGGCAGGTACAGGTAGCCGAAGACCAGCAGCGTAACGCACAGCACAAGCAGGGCAGGAATAATGCGGCGGCCGCGAGAGGCGTAGAAGCCGAGGAGGGAAAAGTTCTGTTGTTGCACGCCATTGACGATGATGCCGGTCATCAGGAATCCGGAGATGACGAAGAACACGTCAACCCCGGCAAACCCGCCCTCGAACCCTGGCAACTTGAAATGAAACAGCACGACCGACAGCACGGCCAGTGCCCGCAGGGCGTTGATACTCTTCCTGAATTGCATTTATGCGTCCATGTCACATCCGTTGTGGGCGCATTGTAGTGATGGTGTCCGCTTTGTTACACGGATTTTTCCGCTGATTCAGATGTTCCAGCGCGGCGCCGTCATCGCCAGGCGTTGGCGCAGTTCACCAATGTTCGCGGCCAGTTGTCGGGTCAGCAACCGGTAACCGTCCAGCGTGCTGTAGACCGGAGTGTCGAGACTGGCGTCCGGCAACTCCAGCGGGCGCTGCAGGCGCTGCGTGGCGCCGGATTTCAAGGTCCGGGCCATGCCGATCAGTTGCACGCGGATCACCCGGTGCTCGGCCCGCAGTGCCGATTGCAGGTGCGCCATGGCGTCGGGGTCGTTCGCATCCGGGCGGGTGTTGCCGAGGATTTCCAGCGTGCTGACGCACATGCGCAGGTTGCGTTGAATCGCGTCCAGTTCGGTCATGGAAATTTTCACTTCCTTGGACACCGAAGGCATCAGCGAGCGCAGTTGCACCATCACCGCGGTCACCCTGCCCATCAGCTTCAGGTGTTCATCGGCGCTGACCGGTTGGCCGCTGATGATTCGCCCGTACAACGTGGCGCAGTCGCGCAGGGCATCGGCCAGGTTGTAGCGCCACGAATACACCGCGTACAGCGGCAGGGCGAAGGAAAATGCGAGGGCCAGGGCGATGCCGATCAGGATGTCGACCCCGCGCCACAAGCCGTCGGTGATCGGGTTGTCGCCATGACCGGCAACGATGAAGACGGTAATCGCCGAGAGCAGGGCGGTGTATCCGCCTTTGCCGATCGCGTGATAGGAGAAGAATCCGCAGACCACCGCCATGGCAAAGTAGGTCAGCCATGGCAGGCCCAGCCATGCCTGTTGCGCCACCAGCACCAGTCCGACGCCGGCACCGATCAGGGTGCCGGTGGCGCGTTCGGCGGCTTTTTTGCCAATGTTGCCGTGATGCTGCAAGCCGCCGATCACCACCAGCATGGTCACCGACGCCCATTCGCCATGGGGCAGGTTGATGCCGGTGGTCAGCAGGATGGTCGCCAGCAGCCCCAACGCGACCCGTACCGCGTGGATCAGCCGGGCATGCCGGTAGCGGCGGTACGGGTCCAGCAACGGACGCAGGATTCGCCGCAGCAGCGGTGGCAGTCGGTGGGTGCTGAATGTACTCAGTGCAAGGTCCTCGTCAGAAGATGTAGTCGGTGGTCAGGAAGCTCGAATCGCGGCCGCGAATGATTTCGCTGATCAGCTCCTTGTTGCTGTCCTGGAACTTGGTTGCCACCAGTGTGCGGATCGAAAACACCCGCAGTGCATCGTGTACCGACAGCGTGCCCTCGGCGGAGTTCTTGCGCCCGTTGAACGGGTAGGTATCCGGGCCGCGCTGGCACTGGGCGTTGAGGTTGATCCGCCCGACCTGGTTGGCGAAGGTATCGACCAGTCGGCCGATCGCCACCGGGTTGGTACCAAACAGGCTCAGTTGCTGACCGAAGTCCGATTCCAGCACGTAATCGATCACGGTATCGAGGTGGCGGTACGGCACGATCGGCACCACCGGGCCGAATTGTTCTTCGTTGTACACGCGCATCTGCGGCGTCACCGGGTATAGCACGGCGGGGTAGAAGAACGACTCTCGACTCTCGCCACCATTGGGGTTGACCACTTGCGCGCCCTTGCTCTGCGCGTCAGCCACCAGACCGTGCAGGTAGTCGACCTTGCCCGACTCCGGCAGCGGGGTCAGTGCCACGCCGCTGTCCCACGGCATGCCAGGTTTCAGCGTAGCGAGTTTGGCGTTGAATTTTTCGATGAAGGCGTCGACCACATCCTCATGCACAAACAGGATCTTCAACGCGGTGCAGCGCTGGCCGTTGAACGACAGCGAACCGGTGACCGCTTCGCTGACCGCGTTGTCCAGATCGACTTCGGGCAGGACGATGCCCGGATTCTTCGCATCCAGACCCAGCGCGGCGCGCAAACGGTGTGGTTTCGGATGCAGTTTTTTCAGGTCGCTGGCGGCCTTGTTGGTGCCGATGAAGGCGAAGATATCGATCTTGCCGCTGGCCATCAGCGCGCTGACAGTCTCGCGGCCACTGCCGTAGATCACGTTGATCACGCCGGTGGGGAAGCTGTCGCGGAACGCTTCAAGCAACGGGCGGATCAGCAGCACGCCGAGCTTGGCCGGTTTGAACACCACGGTGTTGCCCATGATCAGCGCCGGGATCAGCGTGGTGAAGGTTTCGTTCAGCGGATAGTTGTAAGGGCCCATGCACAGCGCGACACCGAGCGGCACGCGACGAATCTGGCCGAGAGTGTCCTGTTCCAGTTCGAAACGGCTGGAGCGGCGGTCGAGTTCTTTCAGTGCATTGATGGTGTCGACGATGTAGTCGCAGGTGCGGTCGAACTCTTTTTCCGAGTCCTTGAGGTTCTTGCCGATCTCCCACATCAGCAATTTGACCACGGCTTCGCGCTGCTGACGCATACGGCCGAGGAACGCTTCGACGTGCTGAATGCGTTCGGCCACGCGCATGGTCGGCCACAGGCCCTGACCGCGATCGTACGCGCGTACGGCGGCGTCGAGGGCGGTGAGGGCGGTGTCGGCATCCAGCAGCGGGGTGCTGCCGAGAATCACTTGTTCATCGCCATTCTCGCCGTGCAGGTACACAGGGCTGCGTACCGTGGCCAGCGGGCCGTCCCAGCGCCGCAGTTGGCCATCGACGAGGTATTCGCGTTGCTCGACCTGAGCGTCGAGGCGGTATTTTTCCGGGATGTCGCTGACAGAAGGGAACAGGTTGCCAAGGATGTTTGCTGTGGTCATGTCGCTACCCCGTATTGATGTCCGTATGCAGATCCAAAAGTCTGTACAGGTTATACGCCTGAATACGCGGGAATTTAAACCCGCGAATGTCACGCGAATGTCACGCCAAGTCCCGGAGTAGAGCCGCAATGCTCACACCAGTCCCTGTAGGAGCTGCCGCAGGCTGCGATCTTTTGACTTTGCTTTTGAAGATCAAGATCAAAAGATCGCAGCCTGCGGCAGCTCCTACAGAGGGCATCGGTGTGGCCCCGTTTGCCCCCCTCGTTGTCCCGCAATGCCCTCAACCCGCTGCCGTGCCTGCCTTAAGGTGTGATCACAACAAAAAGCGCTACCCAGGCGAGGATCGTTATGCGGGCAATCCCACTCACTTTAATGCTGGCGCTGTCTGTCGCCCTGTGCGGCTGCGGCGAAAAAGCCGCACCGCCGGCGACCACCCACAACGCTATGCCCTCCGACCCGGCACTGGCGCAGATCTACGCCAACAGCTGCCAGCTGTGCCACGCCAACCCGGCCGCCAACGCGCCGCTGACCGGCGACCGCAAGGCCTGGGAACCACGCCTGCAGCAGGGCACCGACACCTTGCTTGATCACGCCATCAACGGCTACAACGGCATGCCGCCGATGGGCCAGTGCGTCGAGTGTTCGGAAGAACAATTCCTGCAACTGATCGGCTTCATGGCCGATCAGCCCCTCCCACAATAAGGGCGCGCGCATGAGCATGGATCTGACACGCCGTCAGTTGTTGCAACGGGCAAGTATCGTCGGCGCGTTCAGCGCGCTGGCTTCCAATCCGGCGCTGGGCCAGTTGATGCGCGCGCCACGGCTGATTCCCTGGCGCAACTGGTCGGGCGGGCAGAGTTGCCTGCCGGCGGCGCGGGTAGCGCCAAAGAATCTGGATGAATTGACCGCAGTCATCCAACAGGCACCGGGCAAGATTCGTCCGGTCGGTTCGGCGCATTCCTTCAGTGCGCTGGTGCCCACCGACGGCACGTTGCTGTCGCTGAGCTACTTCAACGGTCTGCTCGATCACGACCCGAAAACCCTGCAGGCCGAATTCGCCGCCGGCACGCCGATGTCGCGTATGGGCAAGCCGCTCAAGGACATCGGCCAGGCCCTGCAGAACATGGCCGACATCGACTACCAGACCCTCGCCGGCGCCATTTCCACTTCGACCCATGGCACCGGCAAGACCTTTCAGTCTTATTCGGCCCACGTCTGCGGGATGCAACTGGTGACCGCCAGTGGCGAAGTATTGGACTGCAACAGCCAGCGTCATCCGGATGTATTCAACGCTGCCCGGGTATCCCTCGGCGCGTTGGGTGTTGCCACTAAAATCCGCTTGCAAAACCGTCCGGCGTATCGTCTGCGGGAAACCCAGTGGATCGCCAAGACCGAAGAACTGCTTGAAGATCTGGACAAGAACACCCGCGAAAACCAGCACTGGGAAATGCTCGTTGTCACCCATTCCGACTACGCCTTGTCCATCGCCCTCAACGAAACCGGCGACCCGGCCACACCGCCGATCCCGCCCGAGGAGGAGGGTGGCAACGAGTTCGTGACCCTGATCGAGAAGATCGACAAGTACGGCAGTGATTTCCCCGGCCTGCGTACCTCCTTGCTCAACAGTTTGCGGCATCTGGCGAGTTTCGATGACCGGGTCGGCGACTCGTTCGACATCTACGCCAACGTGCGCACCGTGCGCTTCAACGAGATGGAGTACTCGGTGCCCGCCGAATACGGCCCGGCCTGCCTGCGCGAAATCCTCAAGCTGATTCAGGACAAGGACCTGCGCACCTGGTTTCCCATCGAGTACCGCTACGTCAAGGCCGACGACATTGCGCTGAGCATGTTCGAGGGCCGCGACAGCTGTTCGATCTCGGTGCACCAGCATTATCAGATGGACCATCACAACTTCTTCGCCGCCATCGAACCGATTTTCTGGAAGTACAACGGTCGCCCGCACTGGGGCAAATTGCACACGCTCAATGCGCGCACCCTGCAACCGCTGTACCCGCGCTGGCGCGAGTTTGTCGACGTACGCCAGGCACTGGACCCCAGCGGACGTTTTCTCAACGCGCATCTGTCGTCAATTCTGGGGGTGAGCTGATGGCGGTCAATCGACGCAATTTCATGCTGGGCACCGTGGGCGTTGGCGCCTTATTGCTGGGAGTCGGTGCCTGGTTGCGACCGGGCGATCATGGCAACCCGTACAGCGAGTATTTCCGCGCCCTGAATAAAGAATTGAAAGACCACGGCCCAATGCGTCCGGTGCTTTTGATCGATCTGGATCGCCTCGACCACAACATCGACGTGGTCATGCAGTCGGTGCGACGCGGCGGCAAGCAATTGCGGCTGGTGGAAAAGTCGCTGCCGTCACCGGGGCTGTTGAGCTACATCGCGCAACGGGCCGGGACGCAAAAGCTCATGTCGTTTCACCAGCCGTTCCTCAATCACGACGCAGTCACGTTTCCCCAGTCCGACATCCTGCTCGGCAAGCCGCTGCCGGTGCGTTCGGCACAGCTGTTCTATCAAACCCACAAAGGCCCGTTCGACCCGGCGAAGCAACTGCAATGGCTGATCGACAACCCCGAACGTCTGCAGCAATACCTGGCGCTGGCGCAGGGATTGGGCGCACGGATGCGCATCAACATCGAGCTGGATGTCGGCCTGCATCGCGGCGGGGTCAGTGATGTGAATGTGTTGAGGCAGATGCTCGCGTTGATCAGCGCCAACCCGCAGCACCTGGCGTTCGCCGGGTTCATGGGTTATGACCCGTTTGTGGGCATGGGCGTGCCGGGAATACTCGGTTCGCCCGAGGAACTGTTCGCCAAGGTGATGGTGATTTATCAGCGCTGCGTGGATTTCGCCCGCCAGCAGTTTCCGGCGTTATGGAGTGACCACTTGTGCCTGAACACCGCCGGCAGCCCGAGTTACCGCATCCACGAAAACGAGAAACTGAGCACCGAGGTGTCGGTGGGCACGGCGATGCTCAAACCGACGCATTACGACCTGCCATCGCTGGTTGACCACGTGCCAGCGACCTACATTGCCACCCCGGTGTTGAAGAGCACCGGCGCGGTGAACATCCCGGCGCTGAATGAACAGTCAAAGCTCTTCTCGTGGTGGGATGTCAATCAGCGTCAGACCTTTTTCATTTACGGCGGCAACTGGATGGCCGAGTTCGAATCGCCCGCCGGCTTGCAGAGTAATGGGGTGTATGGGCGTAGTTCGAATCAGGAAATGGTCAACGGTTCGAATGCGGTGGGCCTGACCGTCGAAGATCAAGTCTTTCTACGCCCGACCCAGACTGAGGCCGTTCTCCTGCAATTCGGTGATCTGCTGGCGGTGCGTGGCGGCAAGATCGTCGATACCTGGCCGGTCTATTCCTGAAGCAAAAGATCGCAGCCTTCGGCAGCTCCTACAGGGTCTACTAGTCCCGGTGTAGGAGCTGCCGAAGGCTGCGATCTTTTGATTTTGCTCTCCCATCAATTCCAGCATGAAGCTTTCATGACAAAAGTTCGGTAGCACATAGCCAGTCCGGTCATGCCTATGTAACGCGCTTGAGGGGCCCAACGGGGCGCTTTTCACAAGCCGAGGCGGGACGCCGGGAGTGAGGCAATGGGGACTATGGAACGCTACTCGAAAGTGGGCATGCAGGAACTCGATCAGCGCCTGTCGAAGATCGTCGAAGCGGCGCGCAAGAAGCCGGTGTCGGTGTATCGCTACGGTGCGCCGTGGGTCTGGATCGTGTCGCAGGATGACTGGCAGGGCGCCTTGAAAGAGGTCTCCAGCTACATTCCGCCAGGCCATTCGCTGGTGTTGCTGCGCCCGCAGATCGACGACTTGTTTGCGGCCCACCAAGACCTGCTGCATGACCTCAATGCCGAGCCCGGCATGCTGATTCCCGCGCAAACGGTCATGCACATCCTGCTCCTGCAACTGCTGTATTCGGTGCCCAGCGAGCAGCAACTGTATGAACAGCTCAATTACAACCTGCTGTTCCGCTGGTTCGTCGGTCTTGGCCTGAACCAGAAAGTCTGGAGCTTCAACGTCCTCAGTCGCGACATCGCCACGCTGCTCAACGAGCCGCGTGCGGTGCTGCTCATTCAAAAAATCATTGGCGAAGTGTTCTGCGGTGCCTTGCTGCAAATGCCTGAGTTCTCCTTGAACTTCGCGCTGCTGCACACCTGGCTCGGCAAGCACAGCGGTGCCTCGACAGTCAGCAACTGACGCAATTCACAAGGCGCGCGACAGCGCCAACAGGTCATCGCGAATTCAGGGGGTAGTGTGGATCAGATTTTCACGTCACGGCTGGCGCTGTGGGGCTGGCTGCTGGTGACGGTCGGCGCGCAACCGGCATTCGCCGAAGAGGCTGCCGAAAATGCCGCGCCGCAGCGTCTGGTGGACGTCAACGAATACTTCGTGCGCGGCAACACCGTGCTCGACGCGCGGGCGATCGAAGAGGCGGTGTACCCGTTTCTCGGCCCGCAAAAAGCCATGACTGACATCGAAGGCGCCCGCGATGCCCTGCAAAAGGCTTATCAGGAGCGCGGCTACCAATCGGTGTTCGTCGAGTTGCCGGAGCAAGCAGTGGCTGACGGTATCGTCTACCTGCAAGTCAGCGAAACCAAGGTCGGCCGGGTGCGCGTGGTCGGCGCCAAACACTATTCACCGCTGGACATCCGCGACAACGTCCCGGCGCTGAAAGAAGGCGAGGTGCCGGACTTCGCCAAGGTTCAGGGCGAACTGGCGCAGCTCAATAAAACCCCGGGGCGCCAGGTCATGCCGCTGGTGCGCGAAGGCCAACGCCCGGGGACCATGGACGTCGACTTGCAGGTCGAAGACCAGAACCCGTGGAGCGCCAGCGTCGGCCTCAACAACGACTACAGTGCCGACACCGAAAAGCTCCGTGCCGTGACCAGCCTTGGCTACAACAACCTCTGGCAGCTTGGCCACAGCATCAACCTGACGTACTTCACCGCGCCGCAGGACACCGACAACGCCAAGGTCTGGTCGGCGTCCTACACCGCGCCGCTGACCGAGCGCTGGAGCGTGCAGTTCTCCGGTTACCAGTCCGACAGCAATGTCGCGACCATCGGCGGCAGCAACGTGTTGGGCAAGGGCCACTCCTATGGCGTGTCGGCGATCTACACGTTGCCGTCCAGCGGCAACTGGTCGAACTCGCTGTCGGCCGGCATCGACTTCAAGGATTTCGACGAGCGCCTGACCCTGTCCGGCGAGAGCGACAAGGTGCCGTTGAAATACGCGCCGTTCACCTTCGCCTACAACGGCTTCCGTTACACCGAAAAGAGCCAGCTCGGCCTCGGCCTGAGCCTGGTGGCGGCCACCCGCAGCATCTTCGGTTACGGCAGTTCTGACGAAGACTTCGACTACAAACGCTACCGCGCCAACCCGAGTTTCGCGGTGGTCAAGGGCGACAGCACCTTCACCTGGACCTTCGACAACGATTGGCAAAGCGCGAGCAAAGGCGCCTTCCAATTGGCGTCGGGGCCACTGGTCTCCAACGAACAATTCTCCGCCGGCGGCGCCACTTCGGTGCGCGGCTATCTGGCCGCTGAACGCACCGGGGATGACGGCGTGCTGCTCAGTCAGGAACTGCGCACGCCGTCGCTGGCGAAATACGCCGGCAACTGGATGCAGGAATGGCGCTTCTACGCCTTTGCCGAAGGCGCGCAACTGTACCTGCGCGACGAGTTACCGGACCAGGACGCCAGTTACGCCCTGGCCAGCGTCGGCCTCGGTACCCGCGCCAGCCTCAGCAAATGGCTGTCCGGCAGCCTCGACTGGGGCTACCCGCTACTCGAAGGGCCGAACACCTCGAAGCAGGCATCGCGCCTGCACTTCAACCTTCAAGCCACGTTCTAAAGGAGCACGTTCATGCAGCGCCTCATTCTTTCGTTGTTGATCTGCCTGGGCTTCGTGCTCCCGGCCACGGCGCAGGCCTGGTGGCAGGACGACTGGCATTACCGCAAACAGATTGCCGTCGACACCACGCCGCAGGGTGCCGGGATCAACCAGGCCCTGGGCCGCACCGCGCTGCTGGTGCGCCTGCACACCGGCAATTTCACCTTCGACGGCGTCAAGGAAGACGGCGCGGATTTGCGCTTTGTCGCCGCCGATGACAAGACCGTGCTCAATCACCAGATCGAAAGCTTCGACGCGTTGATGGGCATGGCGCTGATCTGGGTCGATGTGCCGAATGTCGAGGGCGGCCAGCGTCAGGACATCTGGATGTATTACGGCAACCAGAAGGCTCCGGCGACCGGCAACGGCCAGTTGACCTTCGATCCGAATTACACCGCGCTGTATCACTTCGACGGCGCCACCGGCACCCCGGCCAAAGACACCACCGCCTACGGCAACACCGCACAAAGTGCCACCGGCGCGGCGATTGACGGCGTGGTCGGGCGCGCCTTGCAGTTTAGCGGCCAGCCGTTGATGCTGCCGGCCAGTCCGTCGTTGCAGCACAGCGCTGGCAGTGCGTTCACCTTCAGTGCCTGGCTGCGGCTGGATCAGGCCAATGGCGAGCAACTGATTCTGGCCCGTCGCGAAGGCGCCAACAGTCTGCTGGTCGGGGTCAATCAAGGCGTGCCGTTTGTGGAGATAGGCGGCCAGCGCGCCGTGGCCACTCAGCCGCTGAATCCAGGGCAATGGCAGCATGTTGCGCTGACCGCGGAAGGTTCGAAAGTCAGCCTGTACATCAACGGTCGTGAGGGTGCGACTCTCGCTCAAGCGATGCCGGCGTTCAATTCGGTGATGGCGGTTGGCGGTGACCTGGCCGCTGGCCCGTACCAGCCATTTGTAGGGGCTATCGACGAACTGCGCCTTTCCAAAGTTGCCCGCCCGGCGCCGTTGCTGCTGGCCGATGCCACCGCGCAAGGTGCCGAGTCGAAACTGGTGACCTACGGCGTCGACGAAGAACAGTCCGGTTTCGGCTTCGGCAGCCTCGGTTTCCTGCTCAACGCGGTGCCGGTCGACGCCTGGGTGATCATCGCCGTGCTGGTGCTGATGATGTTTCAGTCGTGGATCATCATGCTGCGCAAGAACCGCACCCTCAGCCGCGTGAGCAAGGCCAACGAGGATTTCCGCGAGCAGTTCGCCAAGGTCGGTACCCGTCTGGAGATGTTCGCCGACGACGCGCACCTGGCCCAGCGTCTGCAGCATTCGCCGCTGTGGCGCCTGTATGCGGTGGCGGTCAAGGAGATCCGCACCCGGCGCGAGCAGGGCGCCGACACCTCTTCGGTGTCCGCAGCGACCATTGAAGCGATTCGCTGCTCGATGGACGGCGTACGTACCCGCGAGAACCAGGCGCTCAGTTCGAAACTCTCGACCCTGTCCAACGCCATCGCTGGCGGCCCGTACATCGGCCTGCTCGGCACCGTGTTGGGGATCATGGTGGTGTTCCTCGGCACCGCCATGGCCGGCGACGTCAACATCAACGCCATCGCGCCGGGCATGGCGGCGGCGTTGCTCGCCACCGCCATGGGCCTGTTTGTCGCGATCCCGGCGCTGTTTGGCTACAACCGCCTGATCACCCGTAACAAGGAAGTCAGCGCCGACATGCGCGTGTTCGTCGACGAGTTCATTACCCGTCTGGCGGAGATGCACGGTGAAGGTCAGTCCAGTGAAGCGGCGCATCAGCGCGGCCATCACGCCAACCACTCCGTACCGGCCTGAGGAGCATTGCCATGGCGTCCGTAAATGCCTCCCACGACGATGACGAAGATGCAGCGGTGGACAGCATCAACATCACGCCACTGGTGGACGTGCTGATGGTGGTGCTGGTGATGTTCATCCTCACTGCCACGGCGCAGGTCTCCGGGATCCAGATCAACCTGCCCAAGGCCAGCGCCGCGGTGTCGCTGTCGGAGGCCAAGACCAAGGCGATTTCGGTCAATGATGGCGGTCAGGTGTTCCTCGATGCCTACCCGGTGACCCTGCCGGAGTTGGAAGAGCGCCTGCGCATCGAGAAAGCGCAGAACCCGGACTTCCCGGTGATCGTGCGCGGCGACGCCACGGTGCAGTACCAGAAGGTCATTGAAGTGCTGGATCTGCTGCGCCGGCTCGAACTGTCTCAGGTCGGTCTGGTGACCGGCAAACCGACGCAGGGTTGAGTGATGACCGCACAACTTCCGATTGAGCCGCTGCCGGTGAAGCGCTCGCCGTTGCGTTACCTGAAGTGGGGCGCCGGGCTGCTGCTGGGCGCGTTCGCCGCGTGGTTCCTGTGGCAGTGGGCCAATGACATGAGCGGCATCCGCCGTGAAGCGCCGAAGGTGCCGACGATCATTCCGTTGCCGCCACCACCACCGCCACCTCCGGAAAAACCGCCGGAACCGGAAACCCCGGTGGAAGAAAAAGTCGTCGAGCCCGAGCCAACGCCCGAGCCGCAAGAGGTCAAGCCCGAGGAGGAGGCGCCGCCATCACCGGCGGACGATCTGGCCAACCCGATGCAAATCGACGGCGACGCCCAGAGCGGCAATGACGCTTTCAACATCGGCGCCGGCAAGGGCGGCGGTATGGCCGGAGCGGGTGGCGGACGCTTGGGTACCGGCACCTACAGCCAGTTCCTGGCGTTCACCTTCCAGCGTTTGCTGCGCGAGAACCCGGACCTGCGCAACCTTGCGTTTTCGCTGCAGGCCGATGTGTGGCTGAGCAGCGTCGGCGAAATCACCCGGGTCGAGCTGGTCAAGTCCAGCGGCAAGCCCGAGATCGACACTCAGGTGCTGGCCGCATTGCGTAACGCGCCGCATCTGAGCGAACGGCCACCGGCCTCCATCACCTTGCCTGTGCGCCTGTCCCTGCAAGGGCGGCGTCCGGGTTAACCGAATTCATAAAGCTGTATGAAAAGGAGTTGTGTGCAGATGATTTCCAACGTGAATCGATTGTCCCTGGCGGTCGGCATGGTCATCGCGACCCTGGTCGGTCAGGCCGCGGCAGCGCCTGCGCCTTCGGAGAACGCCACGATCAATCTGATCCGCTTGCTGGTCGAGCAGGGCATTCTGAAACAGGACAAGGCCGACGCGCTGATCGCTCAGGCGCAGAACGAAGCGGCGCAGGCCAAACAGGCCGCCACTTCCACCGCCGTAGCGGTCGGACCGGTAGCGGCACCGGGCGATGTGCGCGTGCAGTATGTGCCGGCCGCAGTGCGCGATCAGATCCGCGATCAGGTCAAGGCCGAAGTCATGGCCACCGCCAAGCAGGAAAACTGGGCCGCGCCCAATACCTTCCCGGACTGGGCATCGCGCATCAGCTTCGACGGCGACATTCGTCTGCGTGACGAATCGCGCTACTACTCGGGCAGCAACAGCAACGAAATCGTCGACTTCGCCAAACTCAACAACAACGGCCCGTACGACGTGAACCCCAACAGCAGCACCAACCTGCCGCCGTTGCTCAATACCCGTGAAGACCGCACCAACCTGTTCCGGCTGCGCGCGCGGCTAGGGATGAAAGCGGTGATCTCGCCGGAATGGACTGCCGGCATCCGCATCGGCACCGGCTCGGACAACAACCCGGTGTCGACCACGCAGAACCTCGGCGGCGGCTTCGCCAAGAAAGACATCTGGCTCGATCAGGGTTACCTGAACTGGAAGCCGACCGATGAGCTGACCCTGACCGGCGGGCGTTTCGCCAACCCGTTCATGTCCACCGACATGCTGTACTCCAACGACCTCAACTTCGACGGCGTGGCGGCGATTTTCGATCACAAGCTCAACCGCGACTGGGGTGTGTTCGGCACCGTCGGCGCGTTCCCGGTGGATTACACCAACGACACCAGCACCAGCAATGGCTTCGACAAGGAAGAAAGCGACAACAAGTGGCTGTACGGTGCGCAGCTCGGCGCCAAGTGGGCAATCAACAGCAACAACCGCCTCAAGGGCGCGTTGGCTTACTACCGTTTCGACGACATTCAGGGGCAGCGTTCCAGCCCTTGCGCACCGTGGGCCGGCGCCCCGGGCTGCGACACCGACGGCACTCGGGCGGCGTTCATGCAGAAAGGCAACAGCGTGTTCCTGCTGCGCGACATCACGCCGAACCCGGCCAACCCGACCACCACGCCGCAGCCACAATTCGTCGGTCTCGCCTCGGAGTTCAACCTGCTCGACCTGAACCTGGTATGGGACGCCGATCTGCCACAAGACTTCAAATTGCGCAGCCAGGGCAACTACATCCACAACCTCGGTTACGACGAAGGCGACATGCGCAAACGCTCGGAAGGGCAGATTGTCAACAACCTCAACAGCAACGGCGAGATCGAAAGCGGCGCCAATGCGTGGATGGTCCAGTTCACCCTCGGCAACGCGCTGGACCTGAAGAAGCAGGGCGACTGGAACCTGTTCGCCGGCTACAAGTACATCCAGCCGGACGCCTTGCCTGATGGCTTCAACGACTCGTCGTTCCACCTCGGCGGCACCAACGCCAAGGGCTATATCCTCGGCGGCAACTACGGTCTGGCGAAGAACGTCTACGCCACCGGTCGCTGGATGAGCACCGAAGCCGTGTACGGTGCGCCGTTCGACATCGACGTCTTGCAGCTTGAGATCAATACGCGCTTCTAAGGCGCCGGGAGTACGGTCATGCACGCACGAGTTTTATGGTTGGGGCTGAGTTTTTTCATCGCGCACGGCGCGCACGCCGAAGGCATGGAGGAGCGTCTGCGCACCCAGTTGCGCAGCACCACCCAGCAGTTGCAGACCCTGCAGAGCCAGCAGGCCCAGGCCAGCGCCGCGCAACTGGCGGCGCAGAATGAGGCCAAGGCCGCGCAGGCGCAGATCAAGCAATTGACCGCTGAACTGGCCAAGGCTAAAGGCCTGGCCGAGCAGTTGGCCGGCCAGCAGCAGAACCTGCACAACCAGGCCCAAGCGCAAGTCGCCGCCAGTAGCGAACAGGTCGGCAAGTTCAAGAAGGCCTACGACGAGTTGCTGGTCATGGCCCGTGCCAAAGAGGCAGAACGGTCTAAGCTTCAAGCGCAATTGGCTGAACGTGACACACAAGTGCAGCAATGTTCAGTCAAGAATCAGCAGATGTACGGCGTCGCCAAACAGATCCTCAGCGCTTACGAAAACATCGATGTCGCCGAGGTGATGAAGATCCGCCAGCCCTTTGCGGGCAGCGCCCGGGTCAAGTTCGATGAACTGGCCCAGGGGTTCGGTGACGAGCTCTACAAGACTCAATTCGACGCGCCGCAAGCTGTGCTCGCGCATTGATTAACAAACAAGGAAGAAGTCATGACTCAATTGATCAGCCATGTATCCCCGCAATCCCTGACCGAAGTCCTGCAAGCGGCCGGTTATCGCGTCAACCAGACGGAACAGAACGGCATCGTGCAGTTGCTCAGCGCCAGTCAGGGCATCGGTTATGCCGTGCGTTTCGGCAACCCGGCGGTGGAGCAGGGCAGCTATGTCGATTTCACCTTCAGCTGTGCGCTGCGGGTGCAAGGTGAGTTGCCACAAGGTGTGGCCGAGCAGTGGAACGCCACCCGGCGTTTTGCCCGGTTGTCGTTGCAGGGCGAGTTTCTGGTGATGGAAATGGACGTGGTGGTCGCGGCGGGTGTGAGCAACGATCACCTGCGTGGCAGCCTGGAGCTGTGGGACCGTTTGCTGCAGGAATTCATCGTCTACCTGCGTGATTTCACCCAGGCCGCGCAAGCCTCGACAGCCAAAGTCGCTACCGCTGAGCAAGAGGAAGTCGCGCTGTGAAAAAGCCTGCCATGGTGATCGGCGCCGGGGCAGTGGCGCTGTTGGTGGTAGCCGTGGCGCTGGTGCTGCGACCGGGTACTGACCCGGTTGCCGCCCAGCAATCGTCGCCGTTGGCGGCGGTTGCTGCGGGGCCGGCCGTGGCGCGACTGGGCAATCAGCAGGTGACGCCGCAGGAGTTGCAGGCGTTGCTGGCGACATTGCCACCGGCAAGTGCCGAGCAACTGCGCGGCAACCGTGAAGCACTGGAGCGCTGGATTCGTACCCGTCTGGCGGAGAAAGCCGTGCTCGAGCAGGCCGACGCTCAGGGCTGGGCGCAGCGTCCGGACGTGGTGCGGCAAACCCGCGCGGCCAGCGAACAGATCGTCTTTCGCGATTACCTGCGCTCGGTCAGCACCGTGCCGGCGGACTATCCGAGTACGGCCGAGTTGCAACAGGCGTACGACGCCGGCAAAGCCAACTGGATGACCCCGCCGTTGTATCGGGTCAGCCAGATTTTCCTCGCGGTGCCGGATGCCCAGAGCCTGGACGCTGTGCGCAAACAGGCGGCCGAGCTGAGCAAGAAAGCTCAGGGCACGCCGGGGGATTTTGCCGCGCTGGCGACTCAGTACTCGCAGGATCGGCTGACCGCCGAACGCGGCGGCGACAGCGGGCTGCAACCGTTGCAGCAACTGGTGCCGGAGGTGCGGGGCGTGGTGGCGAAGTTGAAGGTCGGCGCGGTGTCCGACCCGGTGCAGAGCGCAGCCGGTTTCCATGTGATCAAACTCACCGAACAGCAACCGGCGCGTACCGCGACTCTGGATGAATTGCGCGATCAACTGACCCAGGCCTTGCGGGCGCAACGGCAGGAGCAGATTGCCCAGGCGTATCTGGACGGGATGCTCAATACCGCAACGCTGAGTATCGACGGGGCCGAGCTGAACAAGGTCCTCGAAACCCACCAATAACCCTGTGGGAGCTGGCTTGCCAGCGATGGCGGAGTGTCAGGCAACACAGGGGCTGGATGTGAGTCCCCCATCGCTGGCAAGCCAGCTCCCACAGGATCTTCACAGGTTCAGACGTTCCATACCGCGCCGGAAGCATCAACAACAAAGATCGACAGGGAGTCATCGATGTCATTCACCGAACCCGCAGGACGACAGGGTAGCCCCGACTATCGCTGGGCACAGGGCGAGCACGAGTCGTGGCTCGCGCAAGCCGCGAGCATCGATGCCGAGGTCGCGCAATACTTTCTGGTCAGCGCCCGTTGCGGCTGCTTCATGCAGGCCGCCCGCAGCCTCAACGTGCGCTCGACCCTGCTGCGCAAACAACTGGCGCAGCTCGAACAACAACTGCAATGCGCGCTGTTCAGCTTTCAGGGCAGCGCTTTGAGCCTGACCCGCGAAGGCCAGCAATTGCAGGCGCAACTGATCGCGCTGGCCCACGAACGCAAATTGCCGGTGATCGAGCAACCCCTGATCAGGCTGGCGGTCGCCGAATCTATCCTGCATGACATCCTCGGCCGCGACCTCATCGCACTGCTGCGCCGCAACGCCAGCGTGCGCCTCGAGATCATCGCCCTCGACAGCGAACTGGCTCTGCGCGCCGTCAGCGCCGACATCGTGCTGTGGCTCGCCCATGGTGAAACCCCATACCCCGGCCCGACCTTCGCCACCAGCGAACCACAACGCCTCGCGCAACTGGTATACCAGCCGCACATTGCCAAACGCTATTCCCGCGTGACCGCACGGCCAGGGAGCCCGGATGATCTTGCCGATTTCATGCTGGTGCAATGGCAGCATGACCGGCAGATCGATAGCTTCCGGCCGTGGAACAATCTCGTCGAACAGCGCTTGGCCGGGGTGGTGCAGATGCAGTCTTACGAGCTGATGCTGGAAATGATCCGGTGCAGCGCTTGCATTGGTTTGTTGCCGATGTACATGAGCCGGTTTGATCGCGGGTTGGTGGCTTTGCCGGGGTTGTTTGAGGAGGCGATGCGGTTGCAGGCGTGGTTGGCGGTGAACAGTGACTCGCAGGGTGTTGAAGAGGTACAGGTGCTCGTGGAGTTGATTCGGCGGACGTTTAGCGAACGTGGGGAGTGGTTTGAATAACGGTAAAAAAGACGGATTTATCCAGTTAAATAAATCCGTCCCGTTTATTTGCTTTTATTGCAGCCAAATAAATCCGTCACCTTTTATTTTCTCGTAAAAAAGACGGGATTAATTTAATAAGTCCGTCCACTTTTTCCTTGTCCATTTTTCATTTTTTTTGCTGTATTAGATGTGTCGGGTTAATTGGCCTTTAGTTTTATAATTTTTATAGAGGTTATGTCGCCCAGATTGCCATTGGTACCTGCCCGTGGAAAGCCGCAAGATACGGATTTATTTACGTCTGCGCTTAAGGTTAGTTCGCTGCTAACTTCGCTCCAGAATGTGCCGAGCGGCGCTGTTGCCCAGGCATTATGGAAAAGATACCATAAGTTCGAAGTTTGATGAGTCGTTCTCGCTGTTATTGTGAGTTGGTATTTTCCTTTGGTTAAGCTGAATGTCTTAGTAATGGCTGAGAGGGAATTGGTACCGGAGATGAATCGTAAGAATCCATCTTGGCCTTCCTTCATTAATGTCTGAGCTCCGCTATGAACCGACCAACCATTTGTACCATTAGTGAAGTCCGTATGATCGATCACTTCTCCTTCATCCGCACGAATGCTCAACCTCGCGCTGGCCGTTGCTCTACCACTGACAGCAGTAATTGAATGATCCCCTTCCACACTCCCCGCCTTAACCCCATTAACCGCTATCTTCCCGTCAACGCCGGTCACGAAGTCCTTGGTTCCCGCCCCTCCGGCAAACGTCGTCCCCTGTGGCAAGGTGATGGTGACAGTCTGTCCTGCACTGGGCAGCCCTGCCTGAGTGACAAGCAGTTCAATCCCCGTCACCTGTTCGCCCGTCGTAGCGGTGTAAGGCGCATTGAGAAACGCCACCACGACCTCAGGCTGTGCCTGAACGGTGTAACTGCGAACCGGAAACTTCACCGCCAATCCCGCATTGGCCACCCCGTCATAGTTCAAACTGAACAGGATGGTGAACACACTGCCATCCATGAGCCCTTGCAACCAAGTCAACGGTACAGGCCGGACCAGTCCCGGTCCGGCGCTCAGGGCGTCACCATTCAGGTCGTCGTGGAAGACCGGATTACCCTTGCTGTCCACCCCCTCATAGCGTAACCATCCGCTCTGTCCCGACACTTGATGTGCATACGCCGGCAACTGAAGCACGGAGGACGGAAGCAGTTTTGTAGCGTCCAGGTTAGATGTGTCGTTCCCATCAATCGTCGGCACAGGCAGTCTCGGATCGTGATCCGCAATTCTCTTTACTGAGGCGTCCAGTACTTGCGAGTCGTACAGCTTGCCACTACGTTGCAGTACATAACGTAACTTCAACTGTTTACCCATGTTCGCCGCGAGAAATGCGCTGTCCAAAGGAAAGTTGGCCCGGCTTGCGGAATTCAATGGTTTGAAATCGAATGTCGGTGAGCCAGCCCAAGAGCCAATCAGTTTTACGACATCGCCTGAACGGAAACCGAGCACTTCCACCTGGCCGTTTGCACCTTTCAGGTTAGCGGGATCCAACGGGTCCAGAACACCACCCACCGATTTCTGAAAACGTGGTGGCAGCAGATCCGGTAACCCTTCACCCACCACTCGGGCCATGGCCGCGACCGATTGGCCGATAGATGTGCCATTGCGCAGCACCGCATACATGCTCTTCACTGTGCTGCCGGCGATCACCTTGTTATTGTCTACCCACAGGATCAAGACCTTTTTCTGTCCGAACTCGTCGGCTTCCACAACTCCCTTCAACGGCACCACGACGTCGAGTTTACCTTCAGCGCTTGCCGTATAGGTTCCATCGATGACATCCCCCGCAAGCAGGCGCGGGTCGTTGGTCAGCACAATCACTTGCAGTCGATTGGTACCCAGTAACTCCAGGTCGATGATCTCGGACACATCGCCAGGATCGTTCGGGCGTTCACGATAGATCACCCCCTGCAAGCGTTTGCCGTCCAGGTCCTCGTCGACGGTTTGCGAGGCTGACCACACGGCGTCGGGGTCGGGTGTATTGAGGAGTTGGTCAGTCACGGTGAATGAAAAGTCCAGTTTGCCGCTCGGCCTGATGGCCTTGTCGAGGAATGCGCGATCCACGATAAAACACACGGTGGTCGGTGCCGGCGAGCCGGGGTCAGGTGGTTGCGGTGCGTCGTTGGCGCCCACTTCGAAAGTGACGATCTCCCCATTGCACTTGAGTGTGATCGTGTCGTAGGCCCGGCAATAGGGATAGGTGAAGCACACCTGTGCGCTGACAAACCCTGGCCCGACGCCATTCTTGATCTCGTCAGGCAGCGTCATGCCGAGTTCGGAATGGCCCACGATATCGGGGCGGACGTCTTTCAAGCCAGGCCGGATCATGTTGAAGAGCGCTTCCAGCATCGGCGTGGAAGAGCTGAAGTTCTGGCTGTTGCGAAAAATTTCGTAGTACAGCTCGTTGACTCGGTCGGAGTGCAGTCGCCCCACTGGAATACGCATTTCAATCGGGGCGTCCGGGTTGCCGACAGGCTTGCTGTCCAGTGGCGCCACCTCACCCTTTAGCTTCAGCACGATGGTATCAGTCGGATCGACCGTGCCTGCCAGTGGCGGATCGATTCGAACTCTCGCGCCCAGGCCGTCGGGCACCAGATTGTAAATGGCAAGCGGGACACCGATGCGCGCGCCGATAACTGAATCAGTGGCGCCCTGCACGAAAGGAGGTGCCAGCACCAGATTGGTGTTTTGCAGTGAGGTAGGCGTAGTCATGTCGATGCTCCGGCGAGGTAGGGATGCAGGCGTCATCAAACGCTGGATACGTGAAAGCGTCACCTGTCAGATCTGACAGGTGAGCGCTGTTTCAAGACGAATGGTCGTCGGAGAACGGTTTTCCTACAGACGCGAAAACGGCCCATGCGGGGCCGTTTTGGTTTCATCACTCAGGGCTGAGGTTCAGCCGCCACATCCAGATTATCCAGCACCCGGTTCACCGCCAGTTCCGCCAGCATGATCAGTTGCCCGATGCCCAGCAGCACATGCCGCCGCGGCGTATCGATCATCCCGGCAAAATCGCTGGCCAGGGTTTTGGCCGAGGTCAGGTTTTCGCAGGCGTCGGCCAGCAGTTCTTCATTCGGGACGCCGGGGGCGATGAGGTAGCGGGTGATGGGTTTGAGCAGCGGCTTTCTGGGGTGGAACGGATTGAGGTAGTGGTCGAGGGCGCGGTCGGCGGCTTCGTGGAATTTCTTTGAATCGAGGGTTTCGTAGGGCGAGGTCGAGTCGGTTTCGGGTGGGTTTGGTGTTGGTTTGATCATGATTGAATCTCCAGAGTCATGGAGCCGCCACGATTCGCTGCGATACGAAGGGGGGGCAGCTATACGCGGGTCGCAGACCGGGACTCTAGAACCGGCAGACCCGAGGGTCTCCCACGTACAGCCGCCATAAAACTGGAGGATGTTGTGCGTCTAGAGATCGCGGGCTGCGAGACCCGATCGCTGATTCATCAGCGACCCGGAGACGATAGAGCCCACCCTCAAGGCGTACAAGCCGGCGGATTCTGGCGGATGCGTAGGCAATGGCGCAAGGCGTTGTGGCTTACCGGACGTTTCGGTCAACGGCTTTAAACAGTCGTGGCGAATCCGTGAAGAAGCGGTTTACATTGAGCGGCCACGCACTGATCCAGGAGGGATTTCTCATGCCTGAGCACGACCCCGCCATTCACTTCGAGCGCTTCAGAATTAAATAAATGCGTCCCCTTTATCATTCCCTAAAAAAATCACAATGATCGAACCAGAAGGCTATCAATATCATAGTCGTTACCATCCATAGCACTTTGAAGATTGACAATCTGAAAAGCAATTTTTCCCGTTGTCAGGGCCGCAGCTCTAAATGAATAATCCTGAAACGGATTACTGGAAATTCTAAATGTTGAAGAAGCACTATTTCCAATGTACAAAACTAAAAGTGCATCATTAGGTGTGCCGGGATTAACTTTTTTTGCGGTTACTCTAAATTCATATGTTCGTCCGCTGAAAACCTCAAATTCCTTCGACAACACTGTTCCAGCATGAGAGCCCGAGCCGGAAGTATTGTTAAATAAATGATATCCAGGGCGATCTTGAGTAGGCCAGAATTGGAGTTCCCTACCTGCAGGACCTTTTATCCAACCACGCATTGATAGATCATTAAAGTCAGTCAGATCATATAGTGGAGAAAACAGGATAATTCTGAGAGCCCACGCTGAAGACTCCACTCCACTCCCATAATTCGCTTTTACCGTATAACTGTGCTCCCCCGGTGCCTGGCCCGTGAGTGTGTAAGTGTAAACGCCTTTAACATCGACCGGGATCGTGGCTTTAAAGGCAGCATGATCCAGCAACTGGAGCGTGTGACCGGCACTCGCTTTACCGCTGATCACCAGCGTGGTCGCCGTGGTCGACCCTCCCTTCGGAACGAGTGCACCGGTGGCGCTGTTTTCTTTTATCCAGTCAATGATTGCGTTGACGTTGGCCACCACAGTCAGGGTCCAGACATTGGAGTACACAGTCCCGGGGTGATACAGCGACTGAATGTAGAACCGATGGGCGCCCTGAGCGACCGTGATGGTGATCGAATAGTCTCCCGCCGAGTTGGCGGTCATCTTGCCCAACGGCTTCGCGCTCGCGCCGCTGCCATCGTACAACTCGCCCTGCTGGCCAGGGCTCAGCTTGCCTCTAATCACCAGCGTGGTCGCTGTGGTGAATCCTGCGCCCGCAACAGGTTTACCGGTGGCGGTGTCCTCGTTCACGTTGCCGATGGTCGGCACGACCAGTGCCACAGCCTTGATCATGTAGGCCCGATCCGGAAACTCCACGGCCGTCGCCCTGACATTGCTCATGTCCATCGACACCGCGAACTTGATGATCAGTGAAGTGCCATCTCCCAGCTGCTTCAAGTAACTGTTCACCAACGCTTGAGGCCAGAAACCCTGGCTGACCCAAGTCGGATTGACCCGCGCCGGCAGACCATTCCACAAGACCAGATTGTGCGCCGTGCCGTCCGCCTTCTTGCCCTCCAGCGAAAGCCAGCACGGCATGCCATCGGCAATCAGCGTCCAGAGCAAGGCGTGCATCGTCGCGTTCTTCGCGCCCAGCGCGATAACGTCCAGCACGTTGTTCGCGTCCGCTTCCACAATCTTCGGAGGGACCAACGCCGTGGCGGGCAATGGCAGGATATTCAGTGGCAAGACTTTCGACGAGGTCGTAACACCATTGCGTTCGATGACATAGGAGACCTTGATCCCGTTGCCCAGACTGTAGGCCAGCACCGAGCGCGGTACCACGAATTTCAGACCGGCACTGACCAGGCGTTGCGGACTGGTGAAGGAAGCCCCTGGCGCACTGATCGCGCCCTCCCACACGAAGTGGATCTTGTCGCTGGGCAGCAAAGTGCCCGCAGGCACCACTCCCTCGACATTCTGCAACGTCGGATTGAAGTTGTTGCCTGTCTGCCCTGTGACGGAAGGGGGCGGTAAAACAAGTGTGTTGGCAGTGATGACGATGGAGGTCGTCGGCGACACTCTGAGGTTACTCAGTTGATCTTCATTGGTGGCGCTCACTGAACGAGTACCGTCACCGATCTGCTGGAGGTCAAGGGTCGTCAGGGTGTAGGTAACCGGGTTGGCAGGATGGACGTAGGGAATTGTTTTGCTCCACGTCCCCACGGTCAGCGTCATCACGTCATATTCGCGCGGGTAGTCGCGCGTGAGGGTGAACGTGGCCGGCTGCCCCGGGCCAATGCTGGCCGGATGGCTGACCGTGATACCGGAGACCGGGTTGTTGAACAGCACATTCAGTATCGGGGTGGATTGATCTTTATTACCGCTGACCCGGGTGACTTCGTAGTACAGCGTATTGAGGCCATCCTTCATCACTCCCCAAAGCAACTCCATAAAAATGCGGTTGTTCTCTTCGCCCGGCTTGATCGGCTTGATCACGGATGTCGCCTGGCCGTTGACCCACAGCCTTACGGAGTTACCTGCTTCAGAGGGAGTAGAAAACAACGTGACCGGGTCGATCACCATGAAGAGTTTGGTGGATGGCGAATGAATGCTTTCGGGAATGCCGAGATGGTAGGCCCCTGGCGGTTGCAGGTTTTCTACTGCGCCCGGGATGGCCATCGGATATAGCTGGAGCAAGGCGCTGATCTGTGTCGAATTGATGTTGATGCTCGTGCTCATGCTGCTCTCCTGGCGTAGGGTGCGTAGCTATCTTCGGGACGTGCCCCATCACACCGCGATAGAAAAGAACCGTCACCTGTCAGATCTGACAGGTGAGCGTGGTTTCAAGACGAATGGTCATCAATGAACAGTTTTCCTGCAGACGCAAAAACGGCCCGCGAAGGGGCCGTTTCAGTTTCAACACTCAGGGCTGAGGTTCAGCCGCCACATCCAGATTATCCAGCACCCGGTTCACCGCCAGTTCCGCCAGCATGATCAGTTGCGCAATCCCCAGCAGCACATGCCGATGCGAGCCGTCTACCAGCCCGGCGAAGTCGGCGGCCATGGTTTTAGCCGAGGTCAGGGTTTCGCAGGCGTCGGCCAGCAGTTCTTCGCTGTCGATGCCGGGGGCGATGAGGTAGCGGGTGTTGGGTTTGAGCAGCGGTTTTCTGGGGAGCAGGGGATTGAAGTAGTGGTCGAGGGCGCGTTCGGCGGCTTCGTGGAAGGTCTTCGAATCCACGGATTCGTAAGGCGAGGTGGTGTCGGTTCGGGTGGGTTTGGCGTTGGTTTGATCATGGTGAAGCTCCTTGAGAAATGGAGCCGTCATCCATCGCTGCTAAACGAATGGGGTGGCGGCTGTACGCGGGTTAGCAGTCCAGGCTCAAGGATCCCGGCGCACCGAAGTGCCCCACGCAAGCCGCCATAAAACAGAAATGGCGAAACCAGCGTGCCTTGAGAATTGCCGAGCTGCTAAACCCGATCGCTGATTCATCAGCGACCCGGAAACGATAGAGCCGGCCCTCAAGGCGTACAAGCCGGCGGATTCTGGCGGATGCGTAGGCAATGGCGCAAGGCGTTGTGGCTCACCGGACGTTTCGGTCAACGGCTTTAAACAGTCGTGGCGAGTCCGTGAAGAAGCAGTTTAAAGTGACCGGCCACGCACTGATCCAGGAGGGATCTTTCATGCCTGAGCACAACCCCGCCATTCACCTCGAACGCTTCAGCGAATCCCACGTCGAGGGCGTCACCGCGCTTTACAACGACCCGGCCGTGACCCGGCAGGTGTTGCAGATGCCGTTTCAGTCTGCCGAGATCTGGCGCCAACGACTGATGCCGGAAAATGAGCGGATGGTGAAACTGGTGGCGCTGCATCAAGGTGCGGTGATCGGGCATCTCGGACTGGAGGCTTTTTCGCGGATTCGTCGCAGCCACGCCGGCAGTGTCGGCATGGCCGTTGCGCTGGCGTGGCAGGGCAAGGGCGTCGGTTCGAAGCTGCTGGCAGCGGCGCTGGACGTGGCGGACAACTGGATGAACCTGCACCGGGTCGAGCTTTCGGTGTACGCCGACAACGAGGCGGCCATCGGGCTCTACCGCAAGTTCGGCTTCGAGACCGAGGGCCTGTTCCGTGACTACGCCGTGCGTGACGGGCAATGGGTCGACACCCTGAGCATGGCCCGTCTGCGTCGTCGATAAGCCAAAAATCCTGTGGGCGCGTGGCTTGCCCGCGAAGAACTCACCGCGGTTTTTCAGGTATTACGCGTCATCGTTCTTCGCGGGCAAGGCACGCTGCCACAGGTTTTGCGCGAGTCAGTCGCCCAGCGCGAATGCCACCGCCGCCTGCGCATGCAGTTCTGTGGTGTCGAGCAGGGGCAGGGCGCTGTGTTCGGGTTTGACCAGCAGACCGATTTCCGTGCAGCCGAGGATGATCGCCTGGGCACCGCGCGCGGTCAGCGATTCGATCACTCGCTGATAGATTTTGCGTGATTCGTCACTGATCACCCCGACGCACAATTCGTCGTAGATGATCCGGTGCACGTCCTTGCGCTCGACGTCGTCCGGCACCAGTACCGTCAGACCCTGCGCAATCAGCCGCTGCTTGAGAAAGTCCTGCTCCATGGTAAACGCCGTGCCGAGCAGGCCCACCGTGTGCGCATCAATATTCAGGGCGGCCTGCGCTGCCGGTTCGGCAATGTGCAGGAACGGAATACTGATCGCTGCCTGAATCTGCGCCGCGACCTTGTGCATGGTGTTGGTACACAGCACCACGCATTCGGCGCCGCCGGCCTGCAGCCTGCGGGCAGCATCCACTAGAATCGCCGCCGCATCGTCCCAGCGCCCGGCATGCTGGGCCTGTTCGACCGGACCGAAGTCGACGCTGTACATCAGGATTTGCGCCGAGCGCAGCGGGCCGAGGCGGTCGCGGACCTGTTGATTGATGAGTCGATAATATTCAGCGCTGGATTCCCAGCTCATGCCGCCGATCAAGCCGATGGTACGCATTGAAGTTCCTCGTTCAATGGCCCGTATTGGAAAAGTCGGGCTCCGGCCGAGTGTCCATCGGTTGCACGACGGATGCCAGTACAAAGCAACTGTACCGTTGATCCATTTGCCAAGTGTCACGGTGTCGGCGTTCGAGGTTAAACGTACGCCGGCGCCTCGATCTGTCACTATCGACTCTCGCAGGCTCTCCCCGAGGAACGTACCGATGAACGACGTACAACAACTGGGCGAAATGCTTCGTCACTATGCCGAGAGTGAAGCGCACAAGAAGCAATTATTCGAAACCCAGTCGCAGGCGTGGGCCTGCCGCATCACCGAACTGTTCGGCCAGATCCAGCAATGGCTGGAACCGGTGCAGGCACCGAGCCTGCTGGAGGTGAGCCGCGAAGCTTACGTCGCATTCGGGCCGAGCACGCCGGTAGAAACCTCGACCTTCAAGACCGAGAAACTGAGCATCGTGATTGCCGGCAAAATGGTGGAATTCGTGCCGGACGTGATGGGCAGCGCTGGGCAGATTTCTCTGGCGGTGATGGGCCTGACGGCGGCGCGCTATGGCAGCATTTCGCTGGTGGGATTACCGAGCGGCGAGTGGCAGTGGCGCAAGACCAATGGCCTGAAGGATCCGGACACCTTTGTGTTTGATGCAGACTTTCTCGCGCAGCAGTTGCAGAGCCTGATTCCCCGCGATCGCGCCTGACCCGCCACAAACCCTGTAGGAGCTGCCGAAGGCTGCGATCTTTTGATCTTGTTTTTAGAAAATCAAAATCAAAAGATCGCAGCCTTCGGCAGCTCCTACACGGGGCGGGGATTACATGTCGAGGTTGATCCAGCCCGGTTTCGCCTCTTCCGGCGCCACCGCTTTCACGGGTTTTCCGGTCGCCAGTTCCACCCGCCGTGCCACCTCCGGATCATCGGCAAATGGCACCATGCTCGCATCGTCGAGGCTTTCCGCCGTCTGGTGGCGCAGGCAGTACTCCACCGCCAGCCACAGAAACACCACGCCCAGCACATTCAAGAAAATATCCATTCTCTTCAGCTCCCGGCCTCAGGCAATCTGCGCCTGACTGCGCGCCAGCGCCACGTCGGCGACCCGCACCGTGCGCCAGACGTTGTAGGCCATCAGCAGCATGCCGCTGAGGAAGAACACCCCGCCGGCAAAGCGCACGATGAAGCCCGGATGACTGGCCTGCAGCGCCTCGACAAACGAGTAGGTCAGCGTGCCGTCCTCGTTGACTGCCCGCCACATCAGGCCCTGAGTGATGCCGTTGACCCACATTGAGGCGATGTACAGCACCGTACCGATGGTCGCCAGCCAGAAGTGCAGGTTGATCAGCGGTGTGCTGTACATCTGCTCGCGGCCAAAAACCTTCGGCACCATGTGGTAGGTCGCGCCGAAGGTGATCATCGCCACCCAGCCCAGCGCCCCGGCGTGAACGTGGCCGATCGTCCAGTCGGTGTAGTGGGAGAGGGCGTTGACGGTCTTGATCGCCATCATCGGGCCTTCGAACGTCGACATGCCGTAGAACGCCAGTGACAGCACCAGAAAGCGCAGGATCGGGTCGGTGCGCAACTTATGCCAGGCGCCCGAGAGGGTCATCATGCCGTTGATCATCCCGCCCCAACTCGGCGCCAGCAGGATCAGCGACATCGCCATGCCCAGCGACTGCGCCCAGTCCGGCAGCGCGGTGTAGTGCAAGTGGTGCGGGCCGGCCCAGATGTACAGGGTGATCAGTGCCCAGAAATGCACGATCGATAGCCGGTAGGAATACACCGGGCGATTGACCTGTTTCGGCACGAAGTAATACATCATTCCGAGGAAGCCGGTGGTCAGGAAGAACCCCACCGCGTTATGCCCGTACCACCACTGCACCATGGCATCGGTGGCCCCGGAATACACCGGATAGGACTTGAACCAGTCCACCGGAATCGACAGGTGATTGACCACGTGCAGCATGGCGATCACCAGAATGAACGCGCCGAAAAACCAGTTGCCGACGTAGATGTGTTTGGTCTTGCGCTGCACCACGGTGGTGAAAAACACGATGGCATACGCCACCCAGACCACCGCCATCCACACCGCGCCGGAGAATTCGATCTCGGCGTATTCCTTGGTGGTGGTGTAGCCCAGCGGCAGGGTGATCAGCATGATCACGATCACCGATTGCCAGCCCCAGAACGTGAAGGCGGCGAGCTTGTCCGAATACAGCCGCACCTGGCAGGTACGCTGCACCGCGTAGTAACTGGCGGCGAATTGCGCGCTGCCGGCGAAACCGAAAATCACCAGGCTGGTGTGCAATGGCCGCAAGCGGCCGAAGGTGGTCCAGGGCAGGTCGAGGTTCATGTCCGGCCACACCAGTTGCGAGGCGATCCATACCCCCATCGCCATGCCGACGACACCCCAGAACACCGTCGCGATAACGAATTGGCGGACGACCTTGTAGTTATAAGCCTGTCCGATTGTTGCTGTGCTCATGGTCAGTTCTTCCACGGTTGCAAAGTCTTGCCAGGCCACCCTGGTCTGGCACGAGCTGCACTGTAGGAATACCGCCAGAAACAAAACAGGCTCAGGAATATTTCATTTGTGCGGATCAGATTGGAGTGCTGCCTGCGGCGTTCTGCCGCGTCCTGATACGGTTTTTATCGTTTCAGGTGAATCTGTTGCGTGCTGCGCTGCTCGTCCATAGTGCCTTTACGAAAACTGTGGGAGCGAGCCTGCTCGCGAAT